>JFJP01023926.1_pt1 | contig 257197 bp, 279 predicted proteins | sample 431651 | NCBI WGS metagenome assembly JFJP01 (sample SAMN02602958, study PRJNA72255) | Microbial mat metagenome, whole genome shotgun sequencing project. | biome: fresh water; feature: sink hole; material: water; isolation source: purple microbial (photo- and chemosynthetic) mats found in...
CGGCGTCCGCACTTCTAGTTGCTAAGTTTCTTACCTCTTGCGCAACAACTGCAAATCCTTTTCCTGCTTCACCTGCTGTTGCTGCTTCTACGGCTGCATTTAGAGATAAGATATTTGTTTGGAATGCAATTTGATCAATTATCGTAATAGCTTCACTGATTGCATTAACCTCTTTATTTATTTCATCCATTGCAACTGTTGTATCGTATGCTAATTTTTGACCCTCATTTGATGAAATAGTAACACTTGAAGCCAATGAAGACATTTTAACTATATTTGTTGTATTACTTGCTATGGCTTCTGTTATCTCTTCTAGAGCTGCTGCTGTTTCTTCCAGTGCTGCTGCTGATTCATTTGAATTTTTATTAAGAATATCAACATTTTCAAGCAATATGCAACTGCTCACATCTAGTGTTAATCCATTTTGTTTGTTTTCAGACAAAATAGAAGAAATAAGCTCACCAAGTTCATTAATCGAAACAGCAATTTTAGCATAAGGACTAGGGAATCTTGCAGTAAAATCTCCTTTTTTGTAAGAGTCAAGTGTTGAAACCAAAAGATTTGTATCTCTAGCTATTGTGTGTTCCAAATAATATCTTAGATTTTCAAGTATATCTCCAAGTTCTTGAAGTTCTTTAGTATGTGCCTCTTTTTTGAGTTTTGGCAAATTATTTCCAGATTTAAGTTCATTAGTAAATTGAACTACATCTGATACAAATTCTGCATCTATTATTTGTGCCGCTTCAATTCTTTTAATGTTGTTGTTTACAATTAGTGACATTTCACCAAATTCATCTTTTGAATCTATATCAATAGTTGAAGCTGTAGCTTTTTCCTTCTTTAAAAAATCAAAAAATGAAATAAGTCCTTGTTCGAAATTTTCCATTTTTCTAGAAATATCCTTGATAATAATAAATGACATTAACAACATTGCTCCCAATGAGATAATAATATTTATAATGGTTACTGTTATACTTGTATTATAAGTACTAGTCGCAACTATTGTTTCTTCTTTTGCAACCCTTAACTGTAATTGTGTTAATTCAGATATTTTTTCACTGATTGGATCAATTTTTGGATATAAATCATTTTTTGTAATTTGAGTAATTAACTCTAAATTATTTGATTTACAAGCTTCTTTTATTTGGTTACTAATACCATCCCCTGCCCTCATAAGCTCCTCAGCATCTTTTGCCAAAATAGATTCTTCTTTTGTAAGAGTTGTTGCCTTATAAGCACCCCACTGCTTCTCTATTATTGTTTGGGCATCATCAATATTTTTAACACACTTATTAAAATCAAAGTTACCATTTCTAGTCTGATGAGTTGTATCTACAATATTAACAGCATAAGCATCGGCAATGTTTTTTAATTGCTCCAAAGGAACAACCCTATCATTATAAACTGTTTGCAGTCCATTATTTACTTGCTTTAAGCTTATTAAACTTACTACACCCAAGATTGATAGTCCAACGAAAGCCATCGCCACAATAATAATGAATTTAAATTTTGTTTTTAGATTATTTACCATTTTTTGTCCCATTCATGTATTTTTTGATACTTCATCACGATTTGATAAAAATATTTCAAGAATTATACTTAAAAAGTGTCCACCAAATGTCTAATATTAAATATATTTATAAATAATGTATAAAATTTATCCATTTTTTCTGTATTGTTAATTTAATACACTTTAGTATAAAACTTAACCCCTATAAGTTTTTCTACTATATCCGCTCTTTAATTTGTTTAACTAGTGTTTGAAGCATAATTACATCAGTATAGATACCCAAGAAGTATTTGAGTTTTCCACTATTTTTGTCAAGAATAGGACTAACCGTAACTTCAGTACAAATAAGCTGATTATTTTTTGCATAATTTCTAAGATTGACAGTAATAGGGATTTCGTTACGAAGTGATAGTCTAAGCTCTTCAAGAGACAATTGATCGTTGTCGTTTTTATGCATAAAACGACAATTCTTACCAACTACATCCTCAGCCAAATAACCAAATAAATTAGTGAATGAACCATTAATATAAATTATGGGATTATCATCTATATTTGGATTTGTTATTACAATAGCGTTTTTTGATTGGTCTAATATTTCAAATGAATAATCTTTAAATTCATAATTTGGTTCACTACTTACTTGTCTAAGGATATAAGACCCGCCATATAAATTTATAATTGATATTATTGGGACAGCTTTTCTAATAGAAGAAATCAAATTTCTTACACTCTTTTCATTGTATTCTTTGTTAAGATTTTCCCACACTTCAAAAAAAATATTCACATTCAAAACTGGTTTATTGATATTTTTAACCATTAATCCTAGTAATTTTTTTTGACTTGCAGTTAATTTTGCTTCTTGTCCATTTAGTAGTAAGTTTGAGGATTCGATATGCCAATAACAATTTCGAGTTAATTTTACAATTGTTTTGTTTTCCATGTGATGATTGTAACCAATAAGTGTCTATCAAATGTCTATCATATTGTAGATTAATCTCTTCCATTATCGTTTTTCAACAAAATCGACTTTAATTCTGAAGCTCTCACAAAATCACTAAAATTCAAAAAAAGATTAGACTCATATGCAATAGCAGATACGCTTGCACTACAAAATACATTAATTCCATTGAGCAAAATTGATTGATTTTTAATTTCTTCATTTATTTCTTCAGACATCTTTAAAACTTCAATTGATGATAAATATGGAGCAATTATTGTGAATTCTTCACAGCCAGTACGCGTTACTACATCATCTTGATTTCTTATTTTAGATTTAAGAATATTTGCAACCATTACTAAAATGGCATCACTAATATCATTTCCGTAAATTGTTTTAATGTTTGAAAAAGAATTTATCCCTACCGTAATGAGTGAAATTTCTGTTTTATTTTTCTTGGCAAGCTCAAACTGTAACAAACCGCATTCTCTAAAATATCTCTGGTTGTAAAGTTGTGTCAATGGATCGGTGGTTGATTGGATTCGTAACTTTTGATTTAAAATTTGCAAATCTTGTTCCGCATAATATTGTCTAGAAATATCACTAAATGCTACCGCTACACCTACAAGAATATTTTCATCATAAACTGGGGTAGCAATAATTTTTACAGGAAATTTATCCCCATTTGATTTGAAAAGCCAATCGTTCTGTTCATTTTTTATTTCGTATAAAATCGTGTTACAGATTATACATTCGTGTTGGTCATAAACACCCTTATCTAATGGGTGATGATGAATAATCTTATGAATATTTTTTCCTAAAATTTCATCTTCTCTTAAAGATAATATTTCAAGTGCTACTGAATTTATAAAAAAACAATTCATGTTCAAATCAACACCATAAAAACCTTCTCCAATACTATTAAAAAGTTGTTCTCTTTCTAAAAATACTTTTTTTTCGATTGAATTTTGGATTAAAATTTGCTCTTGCATTTTTTGTTGTTTTTTTAATGATCTTGTTTCTTCATAACCAATAAAGTATTCATAAGAAATTTGAAGTTCTTTGGACAAAAGTTTTGCATTTTTAATTTCTACTTCAGAAAATGACAAAGATGTGCCAAATGTAATTTGATTCATATTTTCAAACGATGCCCTATTGTCTATAACTATTTGGTTATCTCTAAATTCAATACTTTCCTCATCTGCTATTTTTGTTTCACGAATCTCTTTGGCTCGTAAAAATAATAAATAAGAATTATCTAATGCTTGAATCTTAACTGCTAAAAAACGATCAATAGATATATTTTGTAATTTTATTTCTGGATACTCTAGTCCAAGTTGATTGGTATAAAATATATCCTCATTAATATTTTTTGAAGCCAAGTTAACTAGTGATTTTAAGTCTTTGTCTGTAATATTTTTTCCTTCAAAATAGACAATATCTTCATACACCAATATACAATAATCACAATTTACAATATTTATTAATTTGGATATATTTTGATTTATGGCTTGTGAAAATGTCAAATTGGCGCTAAGATTTAATGAATTAAAAAATAATTCCCTTCTAAGATTTAATTCAAATTCTTTTTTATATTTTACAATTTTTTCTTTTTGAGCTACTAGTAAGGAAAAAATTGAACTTAGTATTGAGTACGTTTCGTATGAAGTTAATGGAATTTTTTTAGATTCATAATGATGGCAAGCTACTACTCCCCATAATTTATCATCTACAACAATTGATATAGAAAGTGATGATGTTACACCGATATTTTTTAAATATTCAATATGTATTGGTGGGACACTTTTAAAATAGCAACAACTCATATCTAATGGTTTTAATGTTAAAGGATTAAGAATTGGGTGAATATTTAGAGTATTAGCAAAGAGATCTTCGATAATTAAAAATTTATTTTTTATATACAAAGTCTTAGACTCTTGAGGAATATTGGGTGCTGTAACAAAATTGCCAATAATATTTTCTTTTGATACATTAAAAGATTGGGCTAAAACGATGTCGTTTCTTTCTTCATAAAATTTATATAACAAAACTCTATCAAATCCACTTATTTCTTGGACACTTTGGACAATAAAATTAATTAAACTATCAAAAGAATCTAATTCTTTACTTTTGTCTAATACTTTAGATACAAGTTGTTCTGATGCAACATCTTCTTTACTAAGCAAGTTAGACATCTCTAAAATTACATACTCACATTTAATATTGATGACGCAAAATAATTCTTTATTGTTAACATTGCACTGTATAGTTGTAAAGTTTTTCTGAACTCTTTTTAACTCCCCAATATTGAAGGTTAATTCTTCAATAAACGATAAATTAAAACAATCATAGATTGATTTTAATAATAAACTTTCTTTTGTAATTCCAATATAATCTTCTACTTTTTCACTGACTTGTAAAATTTTTAAATCGTCACAAGAAACAACTATCAAAGCACCAATAGGTTGAATCTGTGACAAAAAATCAATCGGCTCCACATCATATAATAAAGTTAATTCTGAGCCTGAATCCATATTCATTCTATGCCACTTTCTTGGAAAGATATTTTTTAGACAATAAATCATCGATTTATAGATGGAATCTACTGCGTATTGTAAAATAATACCAAATAAAACAAAAACTATACAATTTGTACCAAATGAACCTATAAACTAGATTGTAACAAATCAAAAAGACATACTATAGCAGAATCGATATCTAACTTAAAATTTAATGCCAAGAACAATTTTTTTTTGGTATTATCAGCCAATATAAATCAAAAAAGGAAATTAATGTGCCTAATCTTAAGTGGAATTTTTTCCTATCTTGCTTATAGTTTCTTGCGTGATGGCGAGCTTTTAAGTGGTGGTTTAAATCTAGTAGCTGCTGTTATTTTTATAATTTTGCTTATAAGAAATATTTTACAAACCAAGCGATACAAAAATGAGCAAAGATTAGATATCAATCAAAAAGGTGATTTATGAGTTTTTATATTTTCTTTGCACTATTTGTAATAGTTTTTTCTCTCCAAGTATTTACAATAAAAAAGTGGTTTATAGACAACTCTTTACTAAGTCAAAATACAAAGCGATACCTTAGGATTGTACTTTACATATTATTTATACTAATTTTATTTTACCCTGTCGCTAGGTATTTTCCAACGGAATCAAATATTCTATATGTAATATTTTCAGTTCCAATTGGTATCATTTTTATAACATTTTCAATTACTCTTTTATACAAACTTGTCACCTACTTATTTTTTAAAATTGATTTTAACGAAACACGGAGAGACTTTTTTCACAAAACTGCAGATTTAGGTATGCTTTCCTTGGTTGTCGCTACAAATGCTCAAGCGATACAAAACGCTAATGAAATCGAAATCGAAAATGTAGATATAAAAATAAACAATCTAAAAAAATCATACAAGATGGCACAACTGAGTGATATTCATATTGGTGGGATTATTGATACTGAATTTGTATCAAACCTTGTTAGTAAAACAAACAATGAAATGCCAGATATTATTGTTATCACAGGGGATTTAGTTGATACAAAATTAGAATCAGCAAAGCCAGCATTAGATAAACTTAAAAATCTAAAATCAAAATATGGAACATTTTTTATTGTTGGAAATCATGAGTATTTTCATGGTGTAATACCAATTATTGATTATGTAAATTCACTTGGAATAAAAACATTAGAAAATGAAAATGTTTATATTGGTGAACCAAACAATGGCTTTTATCTTTGTGGTGTTTATGATATTTTTGGCAACAGATATGGTTCACACATACCAAATTTAGCTAAAGCATTAGAAAATTCACAAAATAATCCAACGATACTTTTGGCACATCAGCCAAAATTCATTAATGAAATCAAAAACACTAAAGGGATAGATTTAATACTTTGCGGACATACTCACGGCGGACAAATTTTCCCCTTTAATTTCCTAGTAAAACTCCAACAACCCTATGTAAAAGGTCTACATCAGCACAACGAATTTACAAAAGTATATGTAAACAAAGGGACGGGCTTTTGGGGTCCACCTATGAGACTTGGTACAACAAGTGAAATTACAATATTAAATATCTCATAAAAAACTTATGAGATATTTCGCTTTAAAATATTATTGAGTCTTGCAAATTCATCATCAATTTTTAAATCACCCTTATAAACATCGTGTATTGAAAATGTTTCCGTTTTAGTTGCTCCACAAAATTGAAATACTTTATGCACGGCACAGTTTGATTCCTCAAGTGACAATCCATCAAAAAAGCCATCTTTGGATGAGAATTCACTCAAAGGACAGTTGTAAGTTAAACTTAGCATATATTTTTTTCCGCCCATCAGTCCACCACTTCCATATTTTTTTGAAATGTCAGTTAAACTTCTCCTATCGTTCCTATATGTTACTTCACCTACTCCTGAACTAAAAATATCATCAACATATTTTTTTGCAATCCATGGCAATCCCATCCAGTAAACTGGATACTGAAATACTATTAAATCTGCCCATTTAAACTTTTCAAGCTCATCGTTTATCTCATAAGATTCAACCGAACTATGCTTTACCAAGCAACCTTTAGCTGTACAAAATTTATCTATCTCCTTGATAACATCTTTTGTTAAGTTTCCTTCAGCAATCCCTTTGTAGTACTGGTGCCCATTTATGATTAATACATTATTCATATTTTTTCCTTTTAATGTTATTTTTCATTTTACCCAATTTAGGTCACTAAAAAAGTCACTTTAAATAGTAAAAATATTATGTAAGTTATAAAAAAAGCCCTACCACATAGTGATAGGGCTTTTTATTAGAATTTAAATTTCTAACAAGAATATGTAGTTTTAAACTCAAATGGAGTAGGTCTAGCTTCATAAGGCCAAACTTGTGTTTCAAATTTATAATGTTGATACACATTAATAAAATCTGGAGTAAATACAGGTTGAAGATAAGAATTATCTCTAATTAATCCCTCTAATGCTCCCCTTAAAGTATGTGGCATTTGTGGAATACCTTTTTCTCTAATCTCATCAAGTGATAATTCATATAAATCTTCATCCATTGGCCCAATAGGCTCAGTTTTATTTTTAATACCATCAAGTCCAGCCATCATCATAGCAGCAAATGCTAAATATGGACAAGCTGTACTATCTGGGAATCTCATCTCAACTCTTGTTGCTTTTTCACCAGCACCATAAGGAATTCTACAAGATGCACTTCTATTTTGAGAAGAGAAAGTCAAGATTGAAGGTGCTTCAAATCCTGGAATAAGTCTTTTATAAGAGTTTGTTGATGGATTAGTAAATGCTGAAACACTTCTAGCATGTTGGAAAACACCACCAATATAATGTCTAGCCATATCTGAAAGATTTCCGTAACTTCCTGGTGAATAAAATAAGTTTTTACCATTTTTCCATAAAGATTGGTGAACATGCATACCATTTCCATTATCACCATAAAGTGGTTTTGGCATAAATGTAGCTGTTTTACCATTTAAATGAGCTACCATTTTGATTACATATTTTAATTTTTGAACATTATCAGCAGCACCAATAATATCAGAGAAAACTATACCAATCTCATGTTGACCTTGTGCAACCTCATGATGTCCTAAAACAACTTCAAGACCAACTTGTTCTAAAACAAGCATCATTTCAGCTCTCATATCAACACCACTATCAATTGGAGCTACTGGAAAATAACCACCCTTAACTCTAGGACGATGCCCCATATTTCCACCCTCATAAGATGTATTATCAGACCATGCACCCTCTGTTGAATCAACTTTATAATATGACTCATTCATTCCATCAATAATTCTTACATCATCAAATACAAAAAATTCATTTTCAGGACCAAAATATGCAGCATCTGCTACACCTAATTCTTCAGCATATTTAAGTGTTTTTTTTGCGATACTTCTTGGACATTTTTCATATAAATCACCTTTATAAATATCATAAACATCACAAAATACAATTATTGTAACATCAGCTGTAAATGGATCTAAAAATGCAGTTGGAACATCTGGTTTAAGTATCATATCTGATTGATTAATTGGTTGCCAAGCATCAATACTACTTCCATCAAAAGGTAGACCAGCACTTAAATTGTCTTTATTAACAGCACTCATTCTGTAACTTACATGGTGCCACATACCTTTTAAATCGGTAAATCTAAAATCTACAAATTGTACTTCATTTTCTTCACAATAAGCCATAAACTCTTCAATATTATTAACGAATTTCCCCATCTCATCCCCTTTTTTTAAATTAAATTTTGAAAGATTTTATCAAAAGTTCCATCAAACTTCAAGGTAAAAATTGTATAAATTTTATACATTTACATAAAAAAATATGTCGTATTAACCGTCAGTATTTATTGTTTCAATCAATTCTTTCAATACTTGTTCCGCAATTTCATGTGGTGGTTGGCAACCACCAGCAGCTTCATGTCCACCACCATAATATTGCAACATAAGCTTCCCTACATTTGTATTTGATGTTCTGTTAAGAATAGATTTTCCAGTACTATAAACTACATTTTGTTTATTTCTTCCCCAAACAGCGTGTATTGAAATATTAATCTCAGGATACATGGCATAGACCATAAATCTATTACCAGGATAGATAAGTTCTTCATCTCTATAATCTACAATTGCTAAATTATGATGTATTTTTGTACATCTTTTGAGCTGGTCTTTAAACTCCTTTTCATATCTAAAATAAAGATCTACTCTCTCTTTGACATCTGAAAGATTTAAAATATCATCTATTGTATGTTCACTACAATAATCAATCAAATCCATCATTAACTGATAATTCGAAACCGTAAACTCTCTAAATCTTCCAAGTCCAGTTCTACTATCCATTAAAAAACTAAGAAGCTCCCAATCTTTTGGATTTAAAATATCTTCCATATTAAATTGTGCACTATCTGCTTTATTTGCTGCGTCCATCATATCTTGAAATCTCATTGGAAATGTTTTAGTTCCACCATAATATTGATAAACAACTTCTGCGGCACTTGGAGCTTCAGGTATGATTATATGATTTTCTTTTTTTTCATTTCTTAGAGTTTCACTAAAGTGATGATCGAATGCCAAATGAACGCCATCCACATAAGGTAAATTGGTTGTTATGTCATCTTCATTAATCTCAATTTTACCATCTTGCATATCTTTTGGATGAACAAAAGATATTTCATCAATTATTCCCAAATATTTCAACAACGTACCACAAACGAGTCCATCCATATCGCTTCTTGTAACAAGCCTATAAACTTTTTGTGTCATCTTGACTCCTTAAATTCTATTCCGTTTCAATCAATAGATTGCATAAAAGCTGATTTTAGCTACTTAAAGCTTATAAACTTAAAAATTATACTTAATTTTTTCCCGTTTTTTAAAAGAAAAAGCCTCTGTGTAGCCAATATTTTTAGCCACTCTTACAACATCTTCATAATAAAGTCCAACTTGTGAAACTTGGTGAGCATCACTCCCAAATGTAATCCCGATTCCAAGCTCAAACGCTAACTTTAAAATTGTAACCGATGGGTATTGTTCTTTTGGTGCTTTTCTAAATCCTGAACTATTAAGCTCAATCGTCATATCACCTTTTTTTATCTCTTTTAATGCTTCAAAACAAAGCTCTTTCATCTCTTTTTTTGGTAAAAAATTAAACACTTTCATCAAATCAAGATGTCCAACAATATCAAATTTACCACAATTTGCCATTTTTTTAAGTGCTAAGAAATACTCCTCCCAAATCTTATCAATATCTCTTTTAGAATACTCACCAATAAATTCAGGATTATCAAAACCCCATTTATCAAGATAATGCACAGAACCAATTAGATAATCAACTGGAGCTTCTAAAATCTCATCAAGCAAATAATCCCCATCAATAAAATCAACCTCATAACCTAAAAGTATCTCAATTTTATCTTTGTATTTATCTTTTAGCTCCAAAACACTATTTTGGTAAAAATCTTTTTTATCCAAAACAAGTCGATACTCATCTTCAAAGTTTTTCATAGGGGCATGTTCACTAAAACCAAAGATATTAATCCCAAGTTCAATTGCTCTTTTTACATAATCTTCCATCTCACCATCAGCATGGTTACAAAGATAAGTATGATTATGTAAATCTATCCGTTTTATATTCATAATAAAATTCCAGCGCCTTCTAATTTTGTACTTCTATCTTTAGCATAAACTCTTTTTCCGCCAACAATATCATATTTCCAAATTGGAGCATTTGCTTTAAAATCTTCGACAAACTCATCAATAAGATCCAACGCAACTCGCCGTTTTGGACTACATACTCCAGCAATATATGAAGTTTCATGATTTAAAACATCACCAATTGAATGTGCCATAAGTACAATTGCTCCTTTGTATTTTGCTTTTTCTTCCCAAGAGGCAAACCAACTTTTTAAAAGCGGCACATAAATATCAAAACTAAGCCCATCAATTCTATCTTCATCTCTAACAACTCCAACAAAAGTGATAATTGCCCCAAAGTTTTTCATCTTTAACTCTTCATACCAACTGTTTGTAATAAGTTTTACATCCAACCCATTTTTAAATATCTCCACAATCAACCGCCACAAACAGGTGGAAGTAATGAAATTTTATCTCCACTTTTAAGTTTAATATCTTTATCTTTTACCAACACATCATTTAGTGCAATAGCGCAACTAGAAAGCCACCCATTTAAACTATCATCAGCTTTTAAAATCTCACTTAAGCTACTTAAATTATCTATATCTACTTCAATTGGTGATTTTCCAATTGGTCCTAAAAATTCTACTGTTACCATTTTTCCCTCTTAAGTATTATTGAAACGGTTATTGCCATTCACTCCGTTTTTATCGATTGTTGGTTATTATACCAATTCACTACAAAATTTAAAGGATTCAAATTTATGATATTTGCTAAGATTGACTATATTAATTTATTGCCATTTTATGTATTTATCAAACAAAATCTACCATCTTCTCAAGATAAACAAATTATAAATTATAAAAAATCATATCCAGCAAAAATTAACAAAGATTTTAAAAGAAGAGCAGTAGATGCTGCTTTTATCTCATCTATAAAATCAAAAAATTGCAAATGTTTAGACATCGGGATAGTTGCCAAAAAAGATGTTATCTCAGTTATTAGCGTTGGTGATGTTTCAAAAAATGATTACCAATCAGACACATCAAATGTTTTAGCAAAGATTTTAAACCTTAAGGGTGAGATTTTAATTGGCGATAAGGCACTTTATTTTTACCACAACAACAATTCAAAAACTGTTGTGGATTTAGCAAATGAATGGAATAAAATCTACAACTTACCGTTTGTTTTTGCTAGGCTTTGTACAAATAAAAAATTACCAAACCTAGAAAAAGTAGCCAAAAAATTTGTTAAAAACAAAGTTTTTATCCCCCAATATATTCTAAATAACTATGTTAAAAAAACAAACTTAACGCAAAAACAAATTAAACATTATCTTACAAAGATAACCTATGACATCTCACACAAAGAGAAAATATCGCTAAAGAAATTTTTCTCGCTTTCAAAAAAATTAAAAAAATATGAGGTACAAAATGACAATATTTGACGCATTAATCTTAGGAACTTTAGAGGGGTTGACAGAATTTTTGCCAATCTCAAGCACTGGGCATCTTATAATGGCTTCACACCTTTTAGGACTGGAGCAAACAAATGCTCACAAAACTTTTGAAGTTGCCGTCCAACTTGGAAGTATTTTAGCAGTCCTATTTTTATTTGCAAAAAGACTCTTGGTTGACAAGATGCTTTGGGTAAAAATCATCATCGCTTTTTTACCAACTGCTATTTTTGGATTTTTATTTTACAAAACTATAAAAGCACTTTTTGGGATTGAAACTGTTGCCATTATGCTTATTGTTGGTGGATTTATCTTTTTAATTGTCGAGTATTTTAGAAGAAATCATGATGACAATAAAGATAAAACTATCGATGATTTAAGTATTAAAGAGGCACTTACTATTGGGTTATTTCAAAGTTTATCGATGGTTCCTGGGACTAGTAGAAGTGGTGCGACTATGATTGGTGGATTATTTGCAGGACTAAGCCGTAAAAGTGCAGCTGAGTTTTCATTTTTACTTGCAATACCTACTATGTTTGTTGCTACTTTTTATGATTTGTACAAAAATAGAAGTGAAATGATAATTGATGATTATTCACTTTTGGCTATTGGGTTTGTAACCGCATTTGTTGTTGCATTTTTTACAGTTAAAGCTGTTATGAATTTCCTTACAACTCACACATTTGTTGCGTTTGGAGTTTATAGAATAGTTGTTGGTTTAGCTTTTTGGTTTTTTGTGGTTTAATTAAAATTTAGAATCAAGCAATAGTAAACAATTGAAGCATTCCAAAGGCAAGTGAACAAATAGTAAAAAATAGGGATAAAAAATGTGTGTATTGCAATGTAGATTTTACACCTTCAAAAGTTTCAAAAAAGACTGATTCAAGCTGGGAACATATCATAAATAATTCAAAAATTATTACAGTAACAAACATTGTACTTTGTTATTGTAGCTAAACGCCAGCAAAGGGTAAGAACAACTTTCAGCGTGGCTTAAATCCAAAATATTGCTAAGAAAAAATATTACGCCAGAAAGTGTGTCTCAAATAATAAAACTTAAAATTCAAAATGGACTTTAATATAAAATACTATTTACATCTCTCCAGGCGAGAGGCTTTAAAAGCTTATTAATAAATATATTATCAATAACTCATCGACCCAGCGTTAATCAACCCAATCGAAATAGATAAAAATGCCATTAACAATCCAGCAGAGATATTCCCATCAGATATTTGTTTAGTAAATGAGTACTTACCATTGCATCTTGTTATAAGTAGAGCAAAAATAAGTTGTATAGTTATTGCAACAACACCCCATACAACAAAATCCAAAAATGATACAGAACTAACCAAAGCACTATACAAAGGGATAGAAACACCAATAATCGCACCACCAAAACCAAGTGAAGCACCAATATTATTTTCATTAAAAATCATCTCATAATCATCATACGGCGTAACAATCGCGTATAAATAAAGAAAAATCCCAACCAAAACAATCGCTGTACCAAAAAACTGCAAAAATGCAACAAATGAATCTAAAACCATACAATACCTCCAAAAATTTATTAAATTGACGACACTACAAATCAAACTCTAGGAATATACCGGTCAATCGTATATCCAACACCTTTGATATTTTTTATAAAATCCTCTTTTAGCTCTTTTTTGAGCCTACTCATCTCAGCTCGTATCGTAGCATCACCTATTGGTTCACTATCCCAAACATATATTCTAAGTGTATCAATGGTGATAATTGTCCCTATATTTTGAGCCAAATATTTTACAATTTGAAATTTTTTATTTGTTAGAAGTTGCACTTCTCTATTAAAATACAAGCAATTCTCATCTACAACCAAAGAGTAACTTTTGCTAAGAGAGATATGTTTTAGTTTAATCTTTTGGATATTTTCTATCTCTTTTTGAATTCTTATTGCCAACTCTTTGAGATGAAATGGCTTTTTAAGATAATCAATAGCCCCACCATCAAAAGCTTTTGAAATAGTTGAAATATCAGTATTTGCACTTATAAAAATAGTTGGAGTATAGTTATTTGTTTGTTTTAGCTTTGAAACCAATTGTAAACCATCGATAGCTGGGACATTTATATCAAGTAGCAACAAATCGTATTCATTTTTTTCAAGATTATTAAGCGCCTCTTGCCCATCACCAAACACACTAACACGGTAACCCATATCATTTAGATATTCATTTATTGATGTTTGCAGCATCATCTCATCTTCAAGTAGTAAAATTTTCATACGAAATAATACCTAAAAGTTACTAATTCATTTTTGGAAATCACCTCAACTTCAACACCATTTTTATCACAAATCTCTTTTATGATACTAAGACCTATTCCAAAACCTCCACGAGAATCATTTTCTCTATAAAATCTATCAAATAATTTATCTGGGTGTTCAATATTGATACCGCTATTTATAACCTCAACAACTTTAAATTTACCATCAAAAAAAAGTTTTACAACGATATTTTTTCTATACAAGCTATATTTGATAGCATTTGAAAGTGTATTATCAAATATCCTTTGAAGATGAGTTTGATTAAAAGAGATACTTAAATTGTCCTCAACTAAAAGCTCAAACAAAAGCTCATTTCCATAGGCAATCTCACTAAAAAATTCGATTCTATCTTTTATAAATTTACTTAAATTTATCTCCTCTTTTGGGTACTCAATCCTATCTTTTTTAACCATATATTCTAAGTCATTGTATATATTATGGATAATCTTAGCTCCAGCTTCAATTTTACCAAGATACCTATTTTTCCCATATTTTAGGTTATAGAGATCGATATTTATAATAATAATACCAAGTGGAGTATTTATCTCATGAATAGCATCTTTTATAAATCTATCTTGTTTTTCAACTATATCAAGTGCGTACTCTTTTGCTTCAACAAGCTCGCACGTCCTTTTTTCAACCTTAAGCTCAAGATTTTTATTCAAATCTTTTAAACTTTCATTCATAATATTTATATGGTTTGCAACCTCTTTAAACTCTTTAAAAGTTATAAGCGAAGTATTTATAATTTGAAGCTCTGATGACGCATTTTGAATAAGCTCAATATCAAACTCTATCACATTCATAAAATATCTATAAATAAAAATTCCAATCAAAAACAAAACCATAACAACAACGAAAACAAATCCAAAATAGTGAAATAGTTGAGTTACATACTCTTTCTTTTTTACATTAATCATTTGTTGTATATCATCAAGATAAACACCACTTCCAATCATTAGTCCAAGCGGTGAATAAGAGATAGCGTAAGATATTTTTGGTGATGGTTTATTTGTCGTTGGCTTATTCCACACATAATCAACATATCCACCATTTGGTTTTTTTGAAACTTCAATGAGTTCATATATAACTCTTTTACCGTTTAAATCTTTGAAATTTAAAAGATTTTTGCCGCTATTTTCTTTTAAAATAGGGTCAGCAATATTTACTCCATCAAAAGTATAAATAAAAATATATCCAGTTCCATCACCCTCATCTCTCATATTTTCAATAACAGCACTTATTTCGTCTTGCAAAAGCGAAATTGGTTTATTTTTATCTTTTTTGTATTTATAATCTATATATTTTAAAGCTCTTTTTGTCTCTTTCTCAATAAAGTTTTTTTGAGATGTTAAATAATTCTTTTCTAGCTTTTTTATATCTTCTACGTATTGTGTGTAACCAACAAAAAGAACTGAACCAACAAAAATAAATAATAAAAACACTACAAAAAACAACCCCAAAAGATTCATCTTTCGTAAACTTTGATTCCTAAGTGATTTAAGCATGAAAATTACCTTTTATTTTTTTATTTTGAAATAAAAAAGCAACAAAGAAGATGTTATAAAAACAACGCCAAGTAAAATTAAAACACTGTATGAACCGCCACTTTGCGTTGTGAATGGTAAACTTGTAGTGTTAATTCCAAAAAAACCAACAATTAGATTTAAAGGCAAAAATATCCCAGATAAAATAGTAAGCAAATAGATAGTTTGATTCATTTTCTCATTTGCGATATTTTGGTGGAAATTATAAATTGCATCGAGTTTCTCTAATGCATGATTCGATGAACGCTGAGCCCTTTGAAGATGCTCCCCTATATCCTCAAAACCATTTTTTAAATCAAAATTTTTACTACTAAAGTTTTCTAAAAAACTCTCCATAACATCATTACTTCCCAATAAAATCCTATCAAAAACAATCAAATTCTTTTTGTGTGTAAACCAAATTGCACTAAAAGAGTGAACCCTCAAACCACTATAAAGCTTCTCCTCAAGCTTCTCAATTTCGATATGAAATCTATGCGAAGTTACCAAAACATCATTGATTAACTTATCTAAAAAAGTATGAAATTCATTTACTGTTAAAAATTCAACAAAGTCATTAAGTTCTCTATCATAAACAAAATATTTGGATTCAATTACAATAAAGGGGTAAGAGATAGCAATAATATTTTTATCTTTTTGCTTTGGTAATCGAAAAATAAACAAATGATAATCTGGTTGTTTAAAATATACAGCTGGGTGATTTTTATTTTTTATATCCTCGAGATGGTATTTATCAATTTTTTCGATGAACCTTTTCATTATATAGATTTGTACTCTTTATTTTTAACGATTTTTTCAATCGCAATACTACACATAGTAAGTCCAAAAGCACCTGTAACTGCGTTGAATGAGCCTTTTTCAACTATTTTTGGCACTTCACTACTAAAAATAACTTTGAACTCTTTTGTAAATCTATCTTTTTTTAACATTGTTCTTATTTTACGTAAAAAAGGATCATTTGTTGTTTTCCAAAGTGAAATATACTCAATTTTTGTAGGGTCTATTTTTTTAGCACTTCCCCCTGAACTTATCAGTTTTTTGTGATATTTTTTGATAAGTTCAACTTTTGGCTTAATATCATCTATCGCATCAAGCACTAAATCATAGTTATCCAAGTTGCTATTTTTTACCCAATCAATGTCAATCTTTTGATTTATTGCTTTAATATTTGGGTAAAGTTCTTTGAGTCTTAAAACTTTCACCTCCCCAACAGCTTCACTTCCTATTTGTCTATTTTGATTTGTGATATCAAAAGTATCAAAATCAACTATTGTAATATCAAAAACTCCGCTTCTATAAAGACAATCAAGCGCGTAACTTCCAACACCGCCAACACCCAAAATAATAATTTTACTATTTTGGATTTTAGAAAAATCAGCTCCAAAAAGCATCTCACATCTTGTAAATCTACTTGGCTCTTTGTTCTCTTTTTGTGTTTCCATTATTTGAGCTCACCCCAGTTTGCACCAATATTTGTACTTACATTAAGTGGAACACCCAAAGTATAAATATTTTCCATAATAGTTTTTATTTCACTAGCAACATCAACACAAATGTCCTCTTTAATCTCAAAAATTAACTCATCGTGAATTTGTAGAAGCATCTTGACATTTGGGTTGTTTTTATATTTTGTATAAATCTCAACCATTGAAAGTTTTATTAAATCTGCTGCACTTCCTTGAAATACTGCATTTACAGCCTCTCTTAAATATGAAGCCCTAAGCATAGGTGTTGCATTTTTAAAATCAAATTTTCTTTTTCTTCCAAGTAAAGTTTTAACATAGCCATCTTCAAGTGCTTTGTTTTCAACACTATTTAAAAAGTTTTTAATATCTGTAAAACTAAGAAAATATCTATCAATATACCCTTTTGCTTCTTTTGCACTTATCCCTAAAGTATCACCTAATTTTTTTGCACCCATTCCATAAAGCAAACCAAAATTGATAGATTTTGCAATATTTCTTTTATTTGCCGCTTCCTCCTCACCAAAAATATGGATAGCAGTTCGCAAGTGAATATCTGCCCCATCTCTAAAAGCTTCACAAAGAGCTTTATCTTTACTAAAATGAGCCAGAAGCCTAAGTTCAATCTGAGAATAATCGACACTTAGAAGTTTGAATCCATCTTTTGAAATAAATGCTTTTCTAATACCCCTTCCAGCTTCACTTTTAACTGGGATATTTTGTAGGTTTGGATTTTTACTGCTTAATCTTCCAGTAGCTGTTCCTGTTTGCAAAAATGAGGTATGGACACGATTATCATCACTCATTTTTCCAAGTTCCAAAAGTGGCTCAATATAGGTACTTTGAAGCTTAAAAGCTTCTCTATAATCTAACAATTTTTCAACCACAATATGTGTACCCCTAAGCCCTTCCAAAACCTGTTCGTTTGTACTAAAGCCTGTTTGTGTTTTTTTCCCTGTTGGGAGTTTTAAGTGTGTAAAAAGAACCTCACCAAGTTGTTTTGGTGAATTTATATTAAATGTCATACCACTTTGTTCATAAATCTCATTTGTTAAACCATCAAGGTAGATTTTATTTTGTTGTTTCAGTTTTAACAATAAATCGATATCAACTTTAATACCAAGTTCTTGCATATAACTTAAAACTTTGATAAATGGAAACTCCAAACTCTCCCCAAGAGCTAAAATCTCCCTATCATTTTGAAATTCTTCTAAAAGTTTATAAAACAACATATTACAAATATAAGCATCTTCGGCGGCATATTTACAAGCCTCCTCAAGTTCAACATTTGAAAAATCTTCCCCTTTTTTAACCACATCTTTAAAAGCGATCATCTCATGTGAAAAATATTTTAATGCTAATTTATCGAGCCCAACAGGTTTATCACTCTCGAATAACCACGACATTATCATCGTATCTGCAAAACAATCAAGTTCAATCCCAAAATTGTTTTTAATAATCTCAAAGTCATACTTAAAATTATGGACAATAAGTTTATGTTTTTGCAAAACCAAAATCGCGTTTTTAGCTACATCATGAGAAATTTGCTCCCCAACACCTAGATAAAAATGGGCAATTGGAACATAATATGAAGATTTTTTATCATAACAAAATGAGAATCCAACAATCCTTTCATTTAAACTATCAAGGCCTGTGGTTTCAGTATCAAAAGCAACAATCGTATCTTTTGGGATATTATTTACAATATCTAAAAGTTTTTTTGGATCATCTAGTAAAATATATTTAATATTTGTATCAACTTTTAATAAGACTTCATTTTTTTCAACATAACCCTCAGGGATAACTGTTTTATAACTTGTCCCGTCTTTATGAACTTTTGCAATGATATTATGCATATCATAGCCCCTTAAAATATCAGCAACTTTCAAAATTGGATTCTCTTTTGGCAAAGTCATCTCACATAAAAGAAGTGAAAACTCATCAAATGAGATACAATTTTTATCCAAAGTAACAAGTTTTTTACTGATAAATGCCATCTCTTTATTTTCTAAAAGGAGAGATTTCCATCTTGGTTTTTCAACCTTATCAATATTTTCATAAATATTTTCAATAGAATTAAACTCACTAATCAAACTAGTTGCAGTTTTAGCGCCAACACCCTTAACGCCAGGGACATTGTCAGCGCTATCTCCAAGTAAAGATTGATAATCTATAAATTGTTCAGGATTTACGCCATATTTTAAAAAACAATCATCTTTTTTTATAGTTTTTCGGTTTATCGGATCAAACATAAAAGTTGTCTCATCGATAAGTTGATACAAATCTTTATCATGACTTACAATTCGCACCAAAATATTATTTTTTTTAGCATCCTCGCAAAGTGAAGCGATAATATCATCAGCCTCATAGCCAACTTTTGAAGCAACTGTAAAACCCATTTTTTCTATCAAATCAATAACAATCGGAAGTTGAATTTTTAAATCTTCAGGGGCTTCTGGACGATGAGATTTATATTCACTGTATATCTCTTTTCTAAAACTATCACCTTTGCTATCGAGGGCAAAAATTAGATAGTCTGTCCCAAAATCTTTTCCGATTCCGGCTACAAAATTCATAAATCCTGTAATCATACCTGTTGGAACTCCACTTTTTGATTTAAGTGGTGGCAGTGCAAAATAGCTTCTAAATAAAAATCCAAATGTGTCTATAATAGTGAGTGTTTTCAAGGTTTTCCTTATCTTTTTTGATGCTTTATATGTTTACTTTAAGTTTGATAATATCATTTATTGTTTTAGATGGTGCTTATCGTTTGGCTTTTAGATTTTTAGTTTCATTATGTTAAAATAAATGATAATTCAATTTTTATAAAGGTAACAAGTGCCAAACAGTGTAGACAATCTTGAGATAATTAAAAATCAAAATACTTTACTTAAAGAGATGCTTAATGGCTCTTGGAATGCTATTGGAATTATTGACCTTCAATCCAACTTTAAATACATAAATAAAGCTTTTTCACCTGTTTTTGGCTACACAAATATCGAACTTTTAAAGATAAGTCTATACGAACTTGTGCTACCAAAATTTAAAGAATCATTTTTAAATTTATTAAAAGAAAATCAAGCAAACGAATACAATAATCGCTTAACAATAGGTTGCTTACGAAAAGATAATCAGATGGTTTATCTTGATATCATCATAAAACTTATGAATAATAAAAAGATGTTTGTAATCAATGCATTAGACATAACAGAAGATGTAACTGAACAAAAACTAATAAATCAATTTATAATACAATTTCACACAGATGCGAATGGAAATATCTTAAAAGCAAGCGATGCTTTTTATAAACTACTTGGATACACCTACGATAAATTAGTTTTTTTAAATTATAAAGAACTAATAAGTACAGAAACGCCAAATGATGTTATTCAATCAATAAATTCTTCAATAACAAAAGGTACACATTGGGATGGAAATCTTGTACTAAAAAAATCAGATGGTGGTTTATTTTTTGTTTATTTAGCATCAAAACCTACAAAAAATAAATATGGGGATATTGTTGGTCACAGTGCCTTAATGATGGATATGACAAGTGAAATTAACCTAGAAAAAAATCAAAATATTTTGCAAGAAAAGCTTGTTGATGAAGAGGAAAAACTAGAAATTATGGCTGAGACTATGAGGACTGTGGCTCATGAGTGGAGACAACCTTTAAATATTATCTCTCTTGAAGCGCAAGGATTGGCTTTTGAGATTGATTTTAGTGATGAGATTGATAAAGAGCAAATCAAACACAAACTTGAAAACATTTCGCTTAGTACACAAAAATTGTCAAATATTATAAATAGTTTCCAAGAAGTAACAGAGCTAAAAGGGAGTAAGAAAAAAAGACACATTAAAGATATTTTACTTGATGCAATTCAAATTGCAAATCTTTATGATTTAGAGTATTTGCAAGAGGAACATCTTGATACAAAAAGCTTTAGGACATACCCAAAAGAGTTAGCTTCAGCACTTTCTAGTATATTAATAAATGCTAAAGAGCAAATTCTTAAAAATGATATAAGAGAGATAAAAATAAAAACTTACGAATCATTAGGCAATATAGTATGTGAAATTTCAAATAATGGCGGAAACATACCAGATGAAATTTTTGAAAAAATATTTACCCCATACTTTAGTACAAAAATTGTAAAAAATGGAGTTGGGCTTAGTTTGTATACTTGCAAAATAATAATAGAACTCCATCTAAAAGGGAAAATACTAGTTAAAAACCTTGAAAATGGATGGGTTAAATTTACAATCTCATTACCAATAGGAGCTTTAGAAGAATGATAATAATACCAGCGAGATTAAAAAGTAGCAGATTCCCTCAAAAAATATTAGCAGACATTTTAGGGCTTCCCATGGTTATACGAACAGCAAAAAGAGTTGAAGGACTTGACAAAGTTGTAATTGCAACAGATTCACAAGAAGTCATAGACTTAGCCAAAAAGCATAACATTATGGCAATTTTGACAAGCGAAAATCACAATAGTGGAACAGATAGAATCAATGAAGCATCAAATATTTTGGGTTTACACGATGATGATATAATAATCAATGTTCAAGCTGATGAACCATTTATAGAACCAGAAGTTGTCAAAGCAGTCATCGATAGAGTTAAGCAATCACAAGATGATTTTACAATGGCCAGCGCATACAAAGAGATCAATAGTAGCTTAGCAGATGACCCTAATCATGTAAAAGTTGTTGTTGATGGGAATGGAGATGCGATATATTTTTCAAGAAGTAAAATCCCATACAACAGAGACCATTATGTTGATTTGCAATATCTTGGACATCTTGGAATTTATGGATTTAAGAAAAAAAGCTTAAATCAGTTTTGTTCTTTTTCTTCTTCAAACTTAGAAAATATTGAGAAATTAGAGCAACTTAGAGCAATATCATGTGGTAAAAAAATCTCAATGGTGAAAGTATCTTCAGAGAGCTTTGGTATAGATACTCAAGAGGATTTAAACAATGCTCTACTTATATTTGGACAAAAGGAATAAAATGAAATCAAACGAATTAAATATACTCAAAACAATTAAACTTCTATATGTTGAAGATGAACTAGATATTCAAACTATTACTGCTGATGTATTAAGAAGCGTTTGTGGCGAAGTCGTTTGTGCAAATGATGGCGTAGAAGCGATAGCAATGTTTGAAGCACATGGTGATTTTGACATTTTGGTAACAGATTTAAATATGCCCAAAATGGATGGAATTACCCTAATTGGAAAACTACGAGCATTTGACCAATCATTTCCAGTTATCATAACAACAGCTCATACTGAGATTAATTTTCTACATGACGCAATAAATCTAGGAGTAAACGGTTACACACTAAAACCAATTGATTTAAAAAAATTAATATCTGCGATTGCCAAAGCTGTTGAATCAAGAATATTGCGTAAAGAACTTGAGATATTTAATGGTGAACTTATGTCAAAAGTAAAAGAACAAACTTTTGAACTAAATTCAATTTTGGATTCTCAAGATAGTTTAATTGCAGTTTCCAGTGGTAAAAAGATTACAGTAATGAATCAAAGATTTTTAGATTTTCTAGGGATAAATTCAATCGATGAATTAGATGATGACATATCTTCTGTGTGTGATTTATTTATTGAAGAAGATGGGTATTATTTCAAAAATACTTCAAAGGGTGAATGTTGTTTTTCACAAACGAACCGTCCAACAAATACAGATCTTTTTGTCAAAATGAAAAATAACCACGGAGTTATTACTGTATTTAAACTAAACATTAACACGTATGATTTCAATGGTGTACATTTTATAATGTCGCTTACTGATATTACAATCTTAAAAGAGCAATCTGATTTGCTTCAATACCAAGCAAACCATGATGCTCTAACTGGACTAGTTAATCGTCAATATTTAACCAACATACTACAAACTGAAATAAGTCGAGCTTCAAGATATGAGCATAATTTCATAATAGCAATGTTTGACATAGATTATTTTAAAACAATCAATGATACTTATGGACATGATATCGGTGATGAAGTTTTACAAAACCTCTCAAATTTAGTAAAAAAATATTTAAGGGACACTGACATATTGGCACGATGGGGTGGGGAAGAATTTATGGTGCTATTAACAGAAACAGACGTAGAAAGTGGATTTGAAAAAATCAACAATCTTAAAGAATTAATTTCAAATGCTCAACTATCTCCAAGTGTAGAAACAAAAATTACTGTTAGTTTTGGGGTCACACTTTTTAAAGCTGGTGATACCAAGAATGATATTACAAAAAGAGTTGATATTGCACTTTATGAAGCTAAAAATGGTGGACGAAACAAAGTTGTATTAAAATAACATCATAGACTCATCTAAAGTCTGTGATTTGCCTCTTTTATAAAGTAAACATCACCAAATTGACGGAAAAATTCTAAAGCTTCTTGTGGATTAATTATCTTATCACGCCCACCTAAATATGTCTCAATGATAATTCCTTTATTTACAATCGACTCCATTTTTACCTGACTCCACTCATAATAAAGCAAATTTTCCAACTCATTAAAGGCTCCAAGTTTAAAATATTTTTCTTTATCATCTTCACTAAAACCACAATTTTTTATAAAATTGTCACTATATAAATTTTCATCTTTTGTAAAAAACATCAACTGCATTCTTTTAAATTTTTCATCTTTATCATTAAAATAAGCAGGTGAAAAAAGTTGGATTTTATCAATTCGCTTTTTATATTCAACTGTGTCATAAACTCCATTTATGATATTTTCAACCAAATTTATAGCTCCATAACTAAAACCACTACAAGTGACATCATTAATAATTCGATACTCTTTAAATATCTCCTCTTCATTTTGTAAAGAAAAACCACTAAAAAACAATCACTTCATCCTTAATCATAATATCTCGCAGTCTCAAAATCTCATAGGTTTGTGTTTCAAATTTTGCCCTTAAATCATTTTTTACACTGTCTAAAATCTCTTTAGCACCACTCCCCATATCGTATTTTAAAACCATATCATTTGCAATTTCTTTCGCACATTGAAGTTCATTTGGAAAAACTACATATTTTTCATTTTTAATAGTTTCTATACCAACACTACCAGCTAAATAATTTTGAATCCTTTCCATTAACTCATTTTTACTAGGATACTCACAAATCTCATCACTTATCCCATCATCAAAAAGGGAAACATTTTTTTGCATCACAAATGCTTTACAGGCTTGGTAAGTTGCAAGTATATCTTTTTGGGTATCACTCAAAATATTTATCTGTTTTTTCCCAAATTGCACTTTTTGTTTTGCAATGCTTATATCATCTTCGCTAAGTGAAATATTGTTTGTTTTAATCATATTTAAAAGCGCCTCATTTATAAGCGTTGCAAGTGCTGCACTACTAAATCCACTTGTATCATTTGCTAACTTATTAATATCAAAATTGATTTTTTTATTTTTTGTATAAAGTTGTAAAATTTTTATCCTATCGTTTAGTGATGGTAAAGATAAAAATACTCTCCTATCAAATCTGCCAGCTCTTAAAAGTGCCTCATCAAGAACCTCAATTTTGTTTGTTGCAGCTATTACGATAACACCATTTTCCCCATCAAAGCCATCCATTTGCGTAAGGAGTTCATTTAGTGTTGCTTCCCTCTCGTCATTGCTCCCACCATTTCTACTTTTTCCAACAGCATCAATCTCATCAATAAAAATAATAGAAGGTGCCATACTTTTAGCTTTTAAAAACAACTCTTTTACCCTTTTGGCACCCATTCCAACATAAATATGTACAAAACTAGCGCCACTTTGGTAAAAAAATGGAACATCTGCTTCACCTGCAACTGCTCTCGCTATAAGTGTTTTCCCAACACCTGGGGGACCTACTAAAAGGACACCTTTTGGTAATGTTGCTCCATAAAAAGTATATTTTTTTGGATTGTGTAAAAAGTCAACTATCTCTTCAAGCTCCTCTTTTATCGACTCAATACCTGCAATATCACTAAATTTCATACTAGAAACAATTGGCTCGATTTGAGAATTTAATTCACTTGAAACTTCATTATTTTTACTATACTCATTGTTCTCTTTAGCTTTTTCCATCTCATCTTGAAATTTATTAGCAGGTATCATCGCCCTTACTTTCTCTTTGTATTTGTTTAGATAAAAAGACAAAATCATAAGAAAAAATAAAAATCCAATCCCTATTATATAACTTCCATTCAACATAACAGAATCGCTTTTAATTAAAGTATAAATAAAAAGTCCAATTAAAACCGAGGCACTTATCATCATAAATCTAAGATTTTTTTCATTTTCTGTTAGTTTGTTGTTATCTTTATTTTTTTCGTTTTTTCGTTTTTGTAAATCTTTTAAATATTGAAACATAAATTTCCTCTTTGATTTTTGATTTTTGATTTTAACTAAAAACTATATATACCATCATTAAGATTATTTGATGGTGGAGTAATAAGTGGTATTTGGATAAAATCAAATATAAAAATCAAAAGGATACAAAATGTTACTTGGTGTAAATATTGACCATATCGCTGTTTTAAGGGAAGCTAGAAAAATAAACGACCCTAATCCAATTGACGCTATTTCTATTTGCAAACTTTCAGGTGCAAACCAAATAACTATCCACCTAAGGGAAGATAGACGACATATCCACGATGAAGACGCTAAAAATATTATCAATCTCTCACAACTTCCTGTAAATCTTGAATGCAGTATAAACAATGATATAATCGACATAGTCTGCTCACTTTTACCACATCGAGTAACTTTGGTTCCTGAAAATAGAGCTGAAGTTACAACTGAAGGTGGACTTGATGTGGAAAATAATTTTGAGCAAATTAAAACTGTTGTAAAAAAATTACAAGACAATGGAATTGAGGTTTCACTTTTTATAGACCCAGATACCAAAATGATTGAGCTTTCTCATAAACTTGGAGTTGAATGGATTGAGCTTCATACAGGAACTTTTGCCAATATCTATGCGATGCTTTACAGTGGACTTAATAAAACTCACCATTCAATAAAAGAGCTGGAATTACCTAGAGAAAAACTATCAAAAAAGTTACAAAAATCGATAAAAGAGATAAATCAAAGTGCTACAACTGCGCATAAACTTGGAATAAGAGTAGCTGCTGGGCATGGACTAAACTATCAAAATGTAGTACTTATCTCAAAAATAAAAGAGATTTGTGAACTAAATATAGGACAAAGCATCATTGCGAGAAGTGTGTTTACTGGGCTAAAAGATGCTATTTTGGAGATGAAAAGTCTCATAAAAAATAAAAAGACGCTCAATGACTAGCTTAACTGATGCCAAAAAAACAATTGCAATATCTGTTGGTGATATAAATGGGATTGGGATTGAACTTGTTTTAAAAAATCACAATGAAGTTGCAAAACTTTGCAATCCAATATATTGTATAAACGACGAACTTCTAACACAAGCTAGTAAACTTTTAGAACTTGAAATTCCAACCAATTTTAAAACTTATCCAACATACAAAAATTTCAAAATTAAAGCTGGGGAAGTAACGGAAAAATCTGGTTTTTTTAGTTATTTATCATTTCTTGATGCAATAAATTTGGCAACTGATGGAAAGGTTGATGGGATATGCACCCTTCCAATAAACAAAAAAGCTTGGCAAAAAGCTGGAGTACACTATGTTGGACACACAGATATGCTTCGTGATATTTTTAAAAAAGATGCAATTATGATGCTTGGTTGTACAGAGATGTTTGTTGCACTATATACTGAACATATTCCACTAAAAGATGTACCAAAAGAGATTGAAGCAAAAAAACTTTACTCATTTTTTAAAAATTTTTACACTTTTGAAAATCCAAAAAAAGTAGCAGTGCTTGGATTAAATCCCCATGCTGGAGATGATGGTGTTTTAGGAGATGAAGAGAAAGAGATAATAAAAGCTATACAAAAAATCAATAAAACACTCGGGAGTGAAATATTTCAAGGACCATTTGTACCTGATACAATTTTTACACCAAATTCAAGAAAAAATTTTAATTATTTTATAGCGATGTATCATGATCAAGGATTGGCTCCACTAAAAGCCTTACACTTTGAAGAGGGGATAAACGTAACCTTAGGATTACCAATTAAAAGAACATCTGTCGATCACGGTACTGCCTTTGATAAAGCATACAAAAAAAACAATAACTTATCAAATTTAAGCTATTTGAATGCAATTAAAAAATTAGTGGAGTAAAGTTTTACTCCAAAAAAACCTAATGGAGAAGCTCAAGATAAAAATTATATCCATTAACAAGCAAATCATCTCCATAAAATGAAACCATTTTAGTTTTAAAATGGAGCATCTTTCCATCTTTCCTTAAAAAACTATGTCTTGAATCAATTGTTGTTTTTTTGTGTATCGCTTCTAGCATCTCTTTTTGTATAGATACAGATGAGCTATTTTCTTTTAAAAGTGATATATTTGAACTCATAAGTTCAGTTTCATCATATTGCATTAATTCGCTAAACTTACTAGAAACCTCTAAAATATCTCCATTTTTATCTACACTCATTGTTGCAATATACATATCAGCTAACTGCTTATAGTATGTGAGATTTTTATCTAGTTGTTTGTTTAATGCCAACAAATCGCCCATCTCTTGTGTATCATTTTTAGATTTCACTATAAGTGTTTTTGCTATGTCTTTGATATTTTGTTCTTTTCTGTGTTGAACTACAACTTTTTCAATATCTTGTATTATTTTATTAATTGTGACTGGTTTATTGATGTATTTCTTAATTCCAACATCAAGTGCTTCAAGCATATACTCTGTATTTGCGTAAGCTGTTGTAACAATAAAAGGTACATTTGAAATTTCATTAATAGCTCTTGCCAAATCAAGTCCAGACATTTTAGGCATATTTATATCTGTAACTATAATATCTATCTTGTCTTGATTCTTTTTAAATATTTCCAATGCTTCTTCGCCATCTTCAGCCTCAAAGACCTCTTTAAAAATTTTGCTATATATTTTAGTTTCTTGTTTTCTTAACGCTCCCTCATCTTCAGCGTAAAGTATAGTTATAGTTCTTAATTCTGAAATATCAAAAGTTGCCATTATGTTGTCCTCTTTAATTTATTTTATTGTTTCAATCCACAAACAGTGCATTTGTTTGCAATGCGAAATTTGGTGGTGTTAATCTAAATAATTCATAAGATTTAACACTTGCTATTCGTCCCCTTGCTGTTCTTTCAATATAGCCATTTGCTAGCAAATATGGCTCAATTGCCTCCTCCAAAGTACCCTCATCTTCACTTAGTGCAGCTGCAATTGTTGAGAGTCCCATTGGTCGCCCTTTATTTGAAATCAGTAATTCAAGAAGCCTTAAATCCATCTCATCAAATCCTTTATCATTTACACCAAGTTCATCAAGTGCATATTTACATCTATCAAGTGTAATTGTATTTTCTCCACTCACCTCAGCAAAATCTCTAACCCTTTTTAAAAGTCGTAAAGCTACCCTCGGGGTTCCTCTGCTTCTTCTTGCTATTTCAAAACTTGCAGTTTCTTTTGTTGGTTTGCCTAATTTATTTGCAGCGATTGTGATGATTTTTGCTAGCTCATCATCGCTATAAAAATTCATTCTAAAATGCATACCAAATCTATCACGAAGTGGATTACTTATCATTCCGGCTCTTGTTGTTGCACCAATTAAAGTAAATTTTGGCAAATCAATCTGCACGGTTTGAGCCGCTGGACCACTTCCTATAATAATATCTAATCGATAATCTTCCATGGCAGGATAAAGTATCTCTTCAATTGCAGGACTTAATCTATGAATCTCATCGATAAATAAAATATCCCCTTCACTCAAATTTGTAACAATAGCTGCTAAATCACCAGCTTTTTCAATAGTTGGTGCAGCAGTTACTTTTATACTTGCGCCCATTTGGTTTGCAATAATATGACTAAGTGTTGTTTTTCCAAGCCCTGGTGGTCCAAAAAGTAAAATATGGTCAAGAACATCATCCCTGATTTTACAAGCTTCAATAAAAACTTGAAGATTCTTTTTGATTTTCTCTTGCCCTATATATTCATCCCAAATACTCGGACGAAGTATATTTTCAGTGCTAGTATCTTCAAAAGAAACTTTTTCCACCTCAACCAATCTTTCCATCTATATATTCCTATTCCATATCACTATTAATAAATATTGCATCAATAATAGGAAAACTAAGGGTAAAAACTGCCCCTTTGTATTTAGTATCTTGATATACAAATTCTTCATTTTGAACTTTTACTTTTCCAAAGCTATCTTCAATAATTTGTTTACACATATGAAGTCCCAGTCCTGTTCCATCACTATCTTGTTTGGTTGTAAAATATGGTTTAAATACTTTGTCTAAAATATCTTCAGGGACGCCACCTGCGTTATCTTTAATTTTAATTTCTATCATTTGACCAACGATGTGTGTCTCAATAAAAATAAATCTAGATAGTTCATTTTCAATATTAGAAACCAAAACATCTTTAGCATTATTTAATATATTTAGAAATGCTTGCAAGATTTCACTTTCAAAGCCATTGCACAAAGCATCATCTTTAATGTCTAAAATCAACTCTATATAGTATTTTGATAATGACGCATTGGCAATTGATAAGCACTTCTGAATCATACTTAAGATATGAAAGTTTTGTTTATCTCTATCATTTTTAATAAAGTTTCTAAAATCATTTATTGTATTTGATAAATACTCAGCTTGCTTAATAATTCCATCCATAGCTTCGTGTGTAGTATTTTCATCCAATGTTTTCATTGTATTATAAAGGCTAACTGTACTTGCCATAGTTGTAATCATACTAAGTGGTTGCCTCCATTGATGAGCAATATTACCTATCATTTCACCTAGCGTTGCCAACCTACTTTGTTTTTCAAGGAGTATCTCTTTTGATCTCAAGTTTACAGTATCAGTAATATCCCTCACGCACCCAATCATCCTTAGTGGCATATTGTCATTATCAAATTTTATAACTTTACCTCTATCCTCAACCCATCTAATATCTCCATTAGCACAAATTATTCTATGTTGACTCACGTATGGCTTATTTGTCTTTAGTGTATCTTGAATTGATTCAAACACTCTTTGTGCATCATCATGGTGCAGAAGTGACGAGAAAAAACCAAGATCATGTTCCAATTTCGAATCATCTATATAAAACATATCACACCACTGCTGATTGTGTCTCACCATATTTGTTGTCAAATCCCAATCCCAAACGCCTTCGCCTATAATCTCAAGAGCAAGATTAAGCATTGCCTCTTTCTCTTCTGTTTTTAATCTTTCATTGTGGATACTTGTTATGTCATTTGCCAGAACCAAAATATTTTTATTTCCTTTTGAATCAAGAAACGGTTTTTTTAAAGATTGATAATATCTTATCTCTTTTGTTGTAACGTCTGTTGATTCTTCATAGACAGTTTGCAATTCATTCAAATCCATAATATCTTGAATATTTTTTAGATAAAAATCTGTTTGTTCTTTGTTTGGATTAAAATCACTATCTGATTTTCCTATCATATTTTCTGGAGTTGTATTGTAGAGCTTAGAAAGAGTTTGATTAGCAAATTCAAATTGACCTTGATAATTTTTTATCATTATAATATTGGGTGTTTCATCTGTAATCGTCTTAATCACTTCTGTAAATTGGCTCATTCAAAGTACCTTTTATTTTTCAATATTCTATAAGTTGTATATAATATCAAAAAATTGATAAATATTAAGTTACCAGTAGTTACAAAAATATTACATTTTATAAAAGTAGAAATCGCAACTCAGTCAGTAATTAAGTTCTTTTGGATATATTTATAGTTAATTTTTTTTAAAGAGGCGATAGAATTTATGGATTTTAAAGAAGAGATTTTAAATCTTAAGCGGGAACTAGATGTTACAGTAGTTGCCCATTATTACCAAAAAGACGAAGTTTTTGAACTCGCTGATATAGTTGGTGATAGTTTAGAGCTAGCAAAAAGATCTCTAGCTGCAACTACCCAAAATATAATATTTTGTGGTGTAGGTTTTATGGGCGAAAGTGTCAAAGTAATGGCACCACATAAAAGAGTTTTGATGCCAAAAATAGCATGTTGTGCTATGGCAAAAATGATTGATGTTGATTATTTTCACGCCAATTTAAAAACCTTAAATGATGCTGGAATATCAAATGATGATATTTTACCAATTACTTATATTAACTCAAGCGCAGCTGTTAAAGCTATTGTTGGGAAAATGGGTGGATATGTTTGCACAAGCTCTAATGCTTACAAAATTATAGAAAAAGGGCTTAGTAGCGGTAAAAAAATATTTTTTGTGCCTGATCGTTGTTTGGGGCAAAATTTTGCGCACAAAATGAACCTAAAATCAGCTGTAATTGGGGTTGATAGTATTGAAACAATAAAAGATGCTGATATTATCTGTTTTAATGGATTTTGCTCGGTTCATCAACTTTTTACAGTTGAAGATATAGAATTTTTTAGAAATAAATACCCAGATATTATAGTTGCAGTTCATCCTGAGTGTGATCCTAGTATAGTACAAAGAGCAGATTTTGTTGGAAGCACATCACAATTGATACATTTCATAACACAAGAGATAGCACCAACTCAAAAAGTTGTAGTGGGAACAGAATTTAATATGGTTAATAGACTAAGACCAAATAATACTTTTATTTTAAGTAGCACAAAACCAGAGTGTCCAACAATGAATGAAACAACTTTGGAGGACCTATACAATACACTTATCTCTATCAAAAATAGAACTTTCACAAATGAAATTTTTATTAGTGATGAAACAGTACACTATGCAAGAGTAGCGCTTGAACGAATGTTCGAAGTTTAATAAATAGAAGCAAATTTAAGGAGTTAGAAGTGGCGATCAATATTAGAAAATTTGTAAAAAATGCTATTTTAGAAGATAACGGTAGAGGGGATTTATTTTTTGATATTGCTCCAAAAGGTAGATTTACAGCTAGAGTAATCGCAAAAGATGATGGGATACTAGCTGGAGTAAAATATGCAAAAGTATTAGCGAGAACGGAAAAATTTGATTGTATCTTTAAACTTCAGGATGGAGAGAGTGTAAAAAAAGGTGATATTATCGCTGAACTTGAAGGTAAAGCATCGATACTTTTAAGTAGCGAAAGGACATTTTTAAATATCCTTCAACATGCAAGTGGAATAGCAACAAACGCTTCAAAATATGCAAAACTTCTTGAAGGTAGCAATGTTGTTTTACTAGATACAAGAAAAACAAGACCAGGTTTAAGAGATTTTGAAAAATATGCAAGTAGAATTGGTGGAGCGATTAACCATAGGTTAGGACTTGATGATTGCTTAATGCTCAAAGACACTCACTTAAAAACAATTACAAACCTCAAAGAGTTTGTTGTAACTGCTCGAAAAAGAATCTCATGGGTTACAAAAATAGAGATAGAATGTGAAACTTTTACTCAAGTCCAAGAAGCAATGGATGCAGGTGGAGATATAATTATGTGTGATAATATGAACCCAGACGAGATAAAAATTGTCTCAAAATTTAGAGACGAGCACTATCCGCATGTACTCCTTGAAGCAAGTGGAAATATCACAGCTGAAACAATAAGTAGTTATCTAAATAGTGGCGTAAATGCAATAAGTAGTGGCTCAATTATCCACCAAGCAACATGGCTTGATTTCTCTATGAAGTTTGACTAAAAAAAGGAAATAAAATCAAAGCAAATATCTACGATGAGGCACTTTCTCTTATAAAAAATGCTCAATATGTTTTAGTTTTAACCCATACAAACCCAGATGCGGACACAATTTCTTGTGGACTAGCACTAAGTAATTTTATGTGGGAAAATAAAATTAAACACAAAGTATTTAATCAAGAAAAAGATTTGCCAAAAAACTTTGATTTTTTACCAAGATTTGAAAAAATAACAAACCAGTTGCCAAATTTTTACGATTTGGCAATTTATGTTGATTGTGGAGATAAAGGTAGAGTTGATATTAAAACAAATGAAAATATAAAAATTATAAATATTGACCATCATGCCTCAAATGATGATTTTGGGGATATAAATATCACTGATGATACAAAATCAAGTACAGCAGAGGTTTTATACCATTTTTTTAAAAACAATAATTTAGAAATATCACGTGACATTGCTACTTGTATCTATACAGGTATTTATAGTGATAGCTTAGGTTTTAGCACACCAAGGGTTGATGGTGATACATTTGCAATTGCTCACCATTTATCACTTTGTGGAGTAAATCCATCATTCGTAGCTGATATGCTCACAAGGAGAGATTCATTAGCAAAATATAGGCTTTTGCCTCTAGTTTTAGATAGCCTAAGCCTCTATCAAGAGGGAAAAGTTGGCGTTGTTTATGTAGTTGATGATTGGTTAAACAAAACGGGCGGGAGTGTGCGAGATATTCACGATGTTGTTGATATGGTTTTATCTATTGGTGTTGTAGAAGTTGCGTTTTTAATGAGAGTATCTGGTGGGAAAACAAGAGTTTCACTTAGAAGCAAAAACAATTTTGATGTTTCAAAAGTAGCATCACATTTTGGTGGTGGTGGACATATTATGGCTGCTGGATGTTCGATAGATAGCGATATGGACGAAGCATTAAAACAAATTTTAAATATTATAAAGGATGAGAATGAAAAGAAATTTTAGAGATGGAAGAATTAGAAAAGGTAATAAATACTTTTTGCCTAGTGTAGCTTTGGTTGTATTGATTGGACTTGGGTTTTTATTTTTTGCTCCACAATTTGAAAGGGAATCACCAAAAATAAAATTAAAACAAGATGGCTTTTGGAACCTCAAAGATAGCCTTGAAATTGAGCTTAGTGACAATAGTAACCTAACCTCATACAAAGTAACTTTTATAGATGAAAAAGAGGAGAAAGTTTTAGATGAAAAAATAATCACTGCTCCGACAAAAAAAATTAATTTAAAAATTGCTCCACCAAAATTTGAAAATATCTACAAAGGGAAATCAATAAAACTCCAAATTGAAGCAACTGACGATAGTAGATGGGGCTTTTTGATGGGTAACACAACAGACAATACTTATGATTTAATAATAGACACAAAAGCTCCAACATCACTTGTAATAAACAATAGTAGATATATAGCAAGGGGCGGAAGTGCTTTGGTTGTAGTAAAAGTTGAAGATGAAAATATCAAGCAAGCATATATCAATTTTAGTGACCAAACAAATTTTGCACTAATTCCATTTTACAAAAAAAACTACTACGCTGCAATTATAGCTTGGGATATAAATATACCATTTGAAGAATTTAATGGGGCAAATGTTGTAGCTATCGATAAAGCTGGAAATAAATCAGTAGCAAAAATTCCACTTTATATTCAAGATTTCGCAGTTAAAAATGACAACCTAAATATTCCACAAAGCTTTATAGATACGATAAGTACAAGTGTTTTAGAAAATATGAATGAAGAAGTTCCTGCTGATTTAGAGGCTAGATTTATAAAACAAAATAAAGACCTTAGAGCAAAAAATGTAGCTAAAATAAAAGAGGTGTCTCTAAAACATCTAAAACAAAATATGATTAGTGACTTTAAGATTGATCATTTCGTAAGACTTCAAGGTTCGCAAACAGCAGCAGGTTTTGGCGAAAGAAGACACTACTTTTTAAACAACAAAAAAATCGATGAAGAGTGGCACTTAGGACTTGATTGGGCAAGTGTAAAACAAGACTCTATAACTATCTCAAATGGTGGAGATATTATTTTCAAAGAGTATCTTGGAATTTATGGAAATACTATTATAATTGACCATGGTTTGGGACTTGGGACACTCTATGCACACACTACAAGTCAATTTATTAATGTTGGTGATAAAGCTGTTAAAAATCAAAAAATTGCTACAACTGGTGTAACTGGAGCTGTTTTAGGAGATCATCTACATTTTGGTGTTTTAGTGCAAGGGATAGAGGTAAATCCAATAGAGTGGATGGATCCAAATTGGATTAAAACAAGAATTACAGAGATACTTGATACAAGTAAAGCTATAATTTCTCCAACTCCATAAACTTCAAGCGTTAAACCAAAGAGTAAATAAAAAGAAAAAATATGAAACAACGAACAATTAAAAAAAGTGTTGAGATAGTTGGGATTGGACTACACAAAGGTGTCCCTGTAAAGATGATTTTAGAACCACTTCCGATTAATTCTGGGATTATGTTTTATAGAAAAGATGAGGGGGTTACAATACCCCTTACCCCTGAATTTGTAGTTGATACAAAAATGGCAACTGTTATAGGTAAAAACGGTGTAGTGATATCAACTATCGAGCATCTTTTGTCAGCCATTTATGCTTATGGTATAGATAATCTTAGAATTGTACTTGATAATGATGAGATACCAATACTTGATGGCAGTAGTAGTGGATACTGTATGCTTATCGACGAAGTTGGGATAGAAGAACAAAGTGCGCCCAAAAAAGCGATAAGGATTAAAAAAGAGGTGGTGGTTGAAGCTGGAAATAAAGTCGTAAGATTAAAGCCATCAAACCATATCATTTATGATTTTGCTATCAATTTTGACCATCCTGTGATTGGGGAGCAAAATTTTAGGTTTGATTATAGTATCGAAGATTATAAAGAAAATATCAGTCGAGCTAGAACTTTTGGATTTTTACATGAAGTTCAATATCTAAGAAGTATAGGATTAGCACTTGGTGGGAGCCTTGAAAATGCTATCGTTTTAGATGACCAAAAGATACTCAATCCTGATGGATTAAGATACGATGATGAATTTGTAAGACATAAAATCCTCGATGCAATAGGTGATATGTCTCTTTTGGGATACACAATGATTGGAGAATATCAAGCAATTGCAGGGAGTCATCACCTAAATCATCTATTAACAAAAAAACTACTAGAAAATCCGCAAAATTATGAGATTATTGATCTAGAACTAGCAACAACCACAAGTGAAGCGACAAATCTTCAAATGGCTTATGCAAAAAACAGAGCTTAAAATGTCCAAAATATCACTTCTAGTAATCTCTATCGCAAACCCAATTTTAATTGGTGTTTATAAAGAGGGGAACCTAAAAGAAACAATCAAGGGTTATGGTAAAACAAGTGATGTTTTACCCAAAATAATAGATGAACTTTTGAAAAAAATGTCAATTGGAGAATTGATTTATGTAAATGGACCAGGAAGCTATATGTCAATAAAATTAGCTTATATATTTTTAAAAACACTTTCAATCACGCTAAATATCCCATTTTTAGCTCTTAGCGGGTTTGATGTAAACAACAACTCACCAATCAAAGCTTTGGGAAAAAAATACTTTTTTTTAGATGAAAACAATGAGATAAAAATGAGATTTTTAGATGATGATGAGATAGTAAATGACTTTGTATTGCCTTTGGTTATCAATTATGAAAAATGTTTTAGCGATACACTTCCAAACTATCAACTACCAGCCGTATAGTTTTTCCAAAGAACAAAAACAATTATTTCTTAGCTTTAAAACTTTCTTCCAATTCCTTTAATTCATCGGCATTTTGTTGGGCTTTTTTGACTGCTTCTTCAAATGCGAAGCCCTTCATCACTATTTCATACAGTTTTGGTTTTTCTTTTCGCCAGTTTCTTATGGTAACGGTTGTAATTCCAAGCAATCCTGCCATGTCTCTTTGAGTCATTTTTAGCCTTTTTTTACTAAAAATCTAACTCATACCCAATAATTACTCAACAGATAAAATATTTACTATTATATTAATAAAATAGTAAATATATTACGGTTATACTTCTTGGTTAGTTAAATATTAACTATAAATTATCAAAAAGAGAAAAATATTAGCTATTATGAAAAAATATGAGAACTATACAAAAGAACAATTAATTCAAAAAATAAAACAGTTAGAATCCAAAAAATATGGTCTTGTTTGGGATGATGAAAAAGAGCCTGAAAAAGTTGTATTAGAGTGCCAAAATAATATACCAATACTCAAAAAAATTGATGAAAAAACAATAAAAACAGATATAAAAAACCTACAAATATTTTGATTGAGGGTGATAATTATCATGCTTTGCAAGTGTTAAATTATACACACAAAGGGCAAATTGATGTTATATATATCGACCCTCCTTACAATACTGGGAATAAGGATTTTAAATATAACGATAGTTTTGTAGATAAGGAAGATGGATATAGACATAGTAAATGGCTAAATTTTATGAGTAAAAGATTAAAACTTGCACATAATCTTTTAAAAGATAGTGGAGTTATATTTATTAGTATTGATGATAATGAAGTTGCACAACTAAAATTACTTTGTGATGATATATTTGGAGATAATAATACAGATCAATATATTTGGGATTTAAGAGATTTTGAAGAAAGCTCTTTTACAAAAACAGCTTCAAATACAGTTAGATTTGAGCATGAATATATTATTGCTTGTTATAAGAATATTAAAAAATTATATAGATATAAAGAATTTAGATTTCAAAATAGAGAAGATTTTTCTAATATAGATAATGATATTAGAGGAGATTGGATGTCTGGAAATATTTCACGAAATGGTATAAAATCAACAACTGGTTCAAAATATTTTACTATAACAACACCAACTGGTGAGAAATATACAAGAAATTGGACAATTTCAGAAAGTGAATATATAGATTTGTTAAATGATAATAGAATTTATTTTAGTAAGAATGGAGATGGAGTACCAAGATTAAAGATTTTTAAAAATGAACATTCATCTTCAATTCAGAGTTCAATATTTAGCGGATTAAAAACTTCAATAACTGGAAAAAACCAAATTAAAGAACTATTTAATGGTGATACAATGTTTGATTTCCCAAAACCAACTACATTGATTAGAAGATTAGTTGAATTATCATCTAAACCAAACTCAACAATCTTAGATTTTTTTGCAGGTTCAGGGACAACTGGACATGCTGTTTTAGAGTTAAATAAAGAAGATGGAGGAAATAGAAAATTTATTCTTTGTACAAATAATGAAAATAGTATTTGTGAAGAAGTTACTTATCCTCGAATTTCAAAGGTTATAGTTGGATATAAAAATCCAAAAAACATTGATGTAGATGGTTTGGGAGGAAACCTTGATTATTATAAAACAGACTTAATTCCTACAAATGGTATATCAAATATTACAGATACAACAAGAGAAGAATTAACCAAAAAAGCTGGAAATATGATAGCTATCAAAGAAAATACACATTATATGTTAGAGCTTTGTGAACATTATCAAATTTTTATAAATGAAGCTACAAAAAAACAAACAGCAATTTATTTTACAGAGGATTTAAGTTGTTTTGATGAATTGATAGAAAAAACAAAATCACATTCTACAAAACTTTATATTTTTTCATTTGGAAGAATTGATAAATCCTCATATAAATATTTAGGGAAAAATTACCAAATTGAAGATATTCCAGAGCCAATAATTGAAATTTATAAAGAGATAAACAAAGAGGGAAATTTATGATATTAGCCGATTTTCAGAAAAAAGCTGTGGATGATTTAAGTAAAACATTTTTTAATCTTTGGCAAACAAAAAATTATCAACTTCCTTTAGTTTTTAAAGCTCCAACAGGTGCTGGAAAAACTATTATGATGGCTGATTTTTTAAGAACATTAGATGGAAATTATCATTTTGATGATGATAAGGCTTATATTTGGATTTCTTTTGGTGGAGATGAATCTTATTTACAATCAAAAGAGAAACTTTATAAATATTTTAACAATGGAACAGATATGACTTTGAGGGATAAAAATGATTTATCTCTCAAAGAATTACCAAAAAACAATATCTTTTTTATTAATTGGTCAAAAATAAAAGCTGATAAAAAAGAAGGACGAGTCTTGCGAAAAGATTGTGAACTTACAAGTGGAGATTATGGAGTTTTTGATGAGTTTATCATTAACACAAAAAGCAAAAGAGATTTGATACTTATAATTGATGAAGCACACACAGAAACAAATACAACTTTAGCAAATGAAGTGATAGATTTGATAAATCCAAGAATTATTATAAAAGTAACAGCAACCCCTAAGAATTTACCAAATATTAGTGATGTTACACACCATAAAGCAGGATTTATAGAGGTTTTGGAAGATGAAGTAATAGAAAGTGGTTTGATTAAAAAATCACTTATAATCCAAACAGAGGAAGAGATAAAAGCTATAGCGAATCAAAATCTAAGTGAAGATGAGTTGATGATAGAATTAGCTATCAAAAAAAGAGATGAACTCAAGAAAATTTATGATGAAGAAAATTTTGATATAAATCCACTTGTACTTATACAACTTCCAAGTGATATGAATGAAAAAGAAGAAGTTACAACAAATAAAAAACTTGTAGTGTTAAACTACCTAAAACAAAAAGGTGTTTTAGATAATGAAGTTGCTATTTGGTTATCAAATGAAAAGAAAAATCTTGATTTTATAACTTTAAATAATAATGAAGTGAATTTTATGCTTTTTAAAGTAGCACCAGCAACTGGTTGGGATTGTCCAAGGGCTTCTATTTTGGTGATGTTTAGAGAGATAAAATCTCCATCATTTCACACTCAAATTATAGGACGAGTTAAGCGAATGCCCCAAGCAAAACATTATGAAAATGAAGTTTTAAATAAAGCATATATCTATACAAATTACAATAAAAGCCATATTCGAGATATAAAAGAAGCAAATGAAAATAAATTACCGATATTTTTTACAAAATTAAAAGATGAAATTTCTCACATAACTCTGCAAAGTATTTATCACAATAGAGTTGATTTTAATACTTTAAGCCCTGAAACTATGTGGCAAAAATATATGCTAAATACTTTAGATAATTATAAAAGTGAAATTGAGAAAAAAATAGATTTTGAAGTTTTTAATATTTCAAATAAAATTGTTGTTGATGCCACTATTAGCAGTTTTGATGGTTTTATAGTACAACTTAAACAAAAAGCAAATGAGACAAATTTTGCTTTTAGTAGAAATGATATTGAAAAACTTTATAATCTTTTGTGTTTTGAAGAACTTGAAAAACAAGAAAATGATAGTGCAAAATATAATCCATCAAGGTCTTGGAGTGCTTTAAAAAAGGCGTTGAATGTTTGGTTTAGTAAAACTTTTAGAATAGATAGGGAAAAGTTTTATTTGATTATTGTAAATGATTTACTTAAAAATGATAGTTCTTTAAAAGTTGTTATAAATGAAGCTTTGGTTGGATTTAGAAAAGAGTATGAAATAAAACTCAAAGAAAAAGACGGTAAAGAATTAATGAATGTAACTATTCCACAAAATGAACTTAGTTTTACAGATGATTTTGAAGAGTTAAAAGTAACAAAGAATGTTTACGAAAGGTTTTTTAATCGTAAAAAATACAAAGGAAAAGAGAATGAAGAAAATTTTATTAAATTTTTAGAAACTCAAGAAAGAATTTTTTGGTGGCATAAACAAAATGATAGCGGTAAGGAAAATTTTGCCATTGAATATTTTGATTCACAAGAACAAAAAAAGAGACTTTTTTATCCTGATTTTTTGATTATGACAAATGAAAATAGACTTTTTATTGTAGATACAAAAAAAGGTGATACTGCAAAATCAATAGAAACAAAAGATAAAGCAGAAGCATTACAAAAATGGATAAAAGAGAATCAAAAAAATTATAATTTTGAAATAATTGGTGGGATTGTAATATTTGAACATCCAAGTTGGAAAATAAATCAAAGCAAGATTTATATTCATAATGGAAATTTCGTAAAATTAGAGTTTCAACAACACTTTCCATTACCTAATTATTAAGATTTATACACATTCACTAGACAATAAGCCCTTTTTTAGTATCATATTACTCTTATAAAATGAATACGATTTAGGAAAAATATGAAATTTCAAATAGACGCTACAAGTGGAAACGCTAGAGCGACAACACTCACACTAGCTCACGGTGAGGTGCAAACTCCTGTTTTTATGCCTGTTGGTACACAAGCAGTAGTTAAAGCACTTGACTTTACCGATATGTTAAATCTTGGGGCAAAAATCATCTTAGGAAACACATACCATCTCTATTTAAGACCGACAAGCAAAACAATCAAAAAATTTGGTGGACTTCATGGTTTCAGCCGTTTTCCAAATAACTTTCTAACAGACAGTGGTGGATTTCAAGCTTTTAGTCTTGGAAAAATGGATGGTAAAAACACAAAACAAGATGAAAATGGGATAATGTTTAAATCTCATATCGATGGTAGTAAACACTACTTCACTCCAAAATCAGTCCTTGATACTCAATATGAACTCGGCAGTGATATTATGATGATACTTGACGACTTAGTAGCTTTACCAAACAGTGACGAGCGGATAGAACTCTCAATCAATCGTACTACAAAATGGGCAAAAGAAGCAATTGAATACCATATGGAGCAAAAAGAAAAAGGTATCGGTCTAAACCAAAATATTTTTGCGATTATCCAAGGTGGAATTAGTAAAAAATTTAGAAAAATGTCAGCCGAGCAACTTTGTGCAATGGAAGATTATGATGGGTTTGCGATTGGTGGGCTTAGTGTTGGGGAGCTTAATGATGAGATGTATGAAACAGTTGAATACACAACTGCGTTTATGCCAAAAAATAAACCAAGATATCTTATGGGAGTCGGCACACCTGAAGATTTGATTGAAAATATTGACCGTGGGGTTGATATGTTTGATTGCGTTATGCCAACAAGAAATGCACGCAATGGTACACTTTTTACAACCTTTGGAAGGATAAATATCAAAAAAGCTGAGTTCAAAGAGGACCAACTTCCACTTGATGAAAAATGTGAATGCTACACTTGCAAAAACTTTTCAAGAGCCTATTTAAACCATCTTTATAGAAGTAATGAGATGACTTACTTTAGACTCGGCTCAATCCACAATCTTCACTACTACCTAAATCTTATGAGAGAAGCTAGAGAAGCGATTTTAAAAGATGATTGGGTACAATTTAAAAAAGAGTTTTATAACAAAAGAGTGGCAAAATAAATCTTAATACGACTTTTAAGTTATACTTTAAGATAAGCAATAAAATTAAGGACAAAAATTATGATAATAGATGATAAAACAATAGACAAACTAGCAAAACTCTCCTCTTTAGAGATTGACGAAGGAAATAGAGAACATTTAAGAAGCGACCTTATAGATATTGTTAGCTTTGTAGAAAACCTAAATGAGATAGATGTAAGTGGAGTTGATGCCACTTTTACAACAATCAGCGGTGGGCAACCTATGAGGGACGATGTAGTATCTAGTGACGCTGAACTTACAAAACATATCATAAATCACGCACCAAAAACAGCTGATAACTATTTTATCGTACCACAAATTATCGAGTAGATTATGAAAATTTATGGTATCAAAACTTGCGGTAGCGTACAAAAAGCTATAAAATTTTGTGAGGCGAATGGAATTGATTTTGAATTTATAGACTTCAGAAAAACTCCGCTTGAAGATAACTTGATAGACTTTTTTGCTTCAAAAGTTGATATAAATCTCCTTTTCAATAACAAAGGGACAAAATATAAAACACTAGGATTAAAAGAACTAAACCTAGATAATGACGGAAAATTAGCGTGGCTCAAAAAAGACAATATGCTTCTAAAAAGACCGGTGATTAGCTATGGGGAAGATAAAATTCTGTGTGGTTTTAACGAAACAATTTATCAAAGTAGCCTAATAAAGTGATATATGCAAGAAATCCTAAGGATAAACATGACAAATATACTCATAGTTGAAGATAATATTTCAACAGCAGACCTTTTAAAATCAAGCATAAAAGATGAAATACAAAACGTCAATGTAATGATTGCAGGTACATACAAAGAAGCATTGAAATTTATTTTGGATACTGAAGTAAAAATTGATTTTGCTATTTTAGACCTAGGATTACCAGATACTCAAGCGTGCGAAATTGTAAAATTATTTGTTTCTAAAAAAATAAGAAGTATCATATATTCTGCTATTTTGGATAACAATATGGCATTTGATATGATTGATGACAATATAGTAGCCTACATTGAAAAAGGTGGAATTGTAAGCATAAGTAATGTTATAAGAATTTTAAAAACTTCAATTTTAGCGATTGATAAGAATATACTTCTTGTAGATGATTCAAAAATTCAACTAAAAATTATCCAAAGCATAGTTGAAGACCTTGGTTTTAACACAAAAATTGCACACAATGGTAAAGAAGCTTTAGAAATAATGAAAGAGATAGGTCACACAATCTCTCTTGTTATAACAGACTATAATATGCCAATTATGAATGGAGTCAGCCTCACTTTAGAACTGAGAAAAAAGTATCCGCATGATACGTTAGGAATTATTGTACTAAGTAGCAATGAAGAGGAAGATACATCTGCTAAATTTATTAAAATTGGAGCGAGTGACTTCATAAATAAGCCTTATCATCCGATTGAGATTAAAACAAAAATAACTTCTAATCTTATAAATCTTGAACTTTTTAGAGAAATGAAAGAGTTAGCAAATAAAGATTTTCTAACAAATTGTTACAACAGAAGATTTTTTTATGATAGTGGTGAAGCAATATTTCAAAAAGCAAAACGTGAAGAAAAAAACCTAGTAATTGCAACCATTGATATAGATAATTTTAAGGCTATAAACGACACTTATGGACATGATGTTGGCGATGTTGCTATTAAAAATGCAGCAAAAATACTTCAAGAAAATTTAAGAAGTTCAGATATGGTGGCCAGATTTGGTGGTGAAGAATTTTGTATTATTTTAGAAAAAATTTCGCTTGAAGATACTAAATTATTATTTGAAAAAATCAGGGATATATTTGAAAAAAATACAATAGAAAAAAATGGATTAGAGATAAGATTTACAACATCTATTGGAATATGTTATGGAATCTACAACAGCTTAGATGAAATGATTAAAATATCAGACAATAACCTTTATTATTGTAAAAAAAATGGAAGAAATCAAATAGCCATAAACAAATAAATCTCATAGTTTTAAACCGAAATAATTTGTTAAATGAGGAAAATAGATGACGATATCGAACAAAAAACAAGCCAAAAAAGAGCAAATTATTGGCTATGCACTTGAACTTTTTGCTTCAAAAGGATTTTATTCTACAACAATTCCTGATATTGCAAAAGCTATGAAGATGAGTGTTGGAAATATGTATAACTACTTCACCTCAAAAGATATTTTAGCAAAAGAGATAATTAGATTTATCTCTCACTATCTTGGTGGAAAACTAAAGAAAATAAACGAACAAGATATTTCCACAAAAGAGAAAACTAAACAAATAGTAGAAGTTTATTTTAAAACAGCAATCAGTAATCCCCAAATGATAGATTATTTTTTAAGAGTTTACTTATCTAACCGTGAAGTTTTTAGAGATGGCTGTGAGGGTATGATTTGCGTAAACGAATTTGTTACTGAAATTATGATCTATTTTGAAGATGGTGTAAGAGGAAATGAATTAAGAGATCAAGATTTTTTTAGCGCATTTGGTCTTTTTATGGGTTATCTTGGTGGAATGGTTTTTCTAAACGGTGAAAAAATATTACCAAAAGATTTAGAAGCCTATATTGATGATATCAGTTTTAACATCTACAAAGCACTAAGTATATAAATGGAAAAAACAAAAATCCTATGGCTTAGTGGGATTTCTTGCAATGGAAATACACACTCATTTTTAAACCACCCCGAATTAGAATATTTTTTGAAACATTTCCAATTTACATACCATCCAATCTTAGAATCAACTCACACTTTAGTTGAGGTTACAAATACCGTCACACCTTGTGATATTTTAATCATCGAGGGGGCGCTCCAAAATGAGTTCAGAAGAGCAGATGTTTTGCTAAACGAAATCATTTCAAAATATGGAAAAGCATCAAAAAAAATCATTACGGTTGGAACTTGTGCATGTTTTGGTGGTATTTTTAAAGAGAGTGGTGAAAATATCACAGGGCTTCACTTTAAAGAGGAAAAAGAGCTAGAAAATTTTAAAAACTTTAAAAACAAAACCATCTCAATCTCTGGCTGCCCAATCCATCCACAAACACTTATCTCGACACTCTTTATGATTAAAAAAGAGATTGATATCAAGCTAGACAATCTTCTCCGTCCAAAAGAGTTTTTCTCACATACAGTTCATAATGGCTGTTTACGAAATGAGTACTTTGAATACAAAATCGACAACCACACATTTGGAAAAAAAGAGGGTTGTATGTTTTATGACAATGGTTGTCAAGCACCATTTACGAGCGGAAGTTGCAATAAAATTTTATGGAATGAAGTTAGTTCAAAGACAAGATCAGGCTCCCCTTGTTTTGGATGCACTGAGCCAACTTTCCCAAAAACAAACCTTTTTGTAACCAAAAAAAATATGGGGATACCTCAATTTTTACCAAAAGGTGTAAGCAAAAGAGCTTATCTGACACTAGCTGGGGTTGCAAAAGCATTTAAAATTGACAGGCTAGAAAAAGGACTTTTTGATGAATAAAATGGTTAGGTTGATTGAAAAAATAGAGGGGGAAGCAAAGCTACATTTTACCCTTGATGATGAAAAAATAGATTTTGTTGAGATAGAATTCTTATCAACAAGAAACATAGAAAATATTTTAAAAAATAAAAATGCACTTGATGCACTCATTATCAATCCTAGAGTTTGTGGAATTTGTGGACACGCTCACCTAATCGCTACTGTACAAGCCCTTGAAAATTGTTACGATAAGATAACAATCTCAAATAAAGCTAGGATTTTAAGGGAAATTACACTTAATTTTGAACTTATTCAAAACCATTTCAAATGGTTTTATCTAACAATCTTACCACTTTTTGGTTACCCACAATATGTTTTAAAAGCTTCAAAACCATCAGCTTTAATGGGAAAAGCAATAGCAGTATTTGGTGGACAATATCCACACAACAGCTATGCAATAGTTGGTGGTGTTGTGTGTGACCCTACAAATAGCGATTTATTCAAAGTTGAAGCTATTTTAGATGAAACAATTAAATTTTTTGAAGAATTTGTAGTTAATGCAAATAGTGGAGATTTTTTAGAGTGTGTCTCTGTTGATAAAATATTTTTACGAACTGGTGATTTGCCGATGATTTTAAATGAGATAAAAAACCAAAATTTACAATTTGCTGGGAAAAGTTACGATAGGTTTATAGCATTTGGAGAAACTAGTTACTTTAAAAATGGTAAATCATCAAAAACAACACTAAGCAAAAATCTCAATATCCAATTAATAGAGGAGTTTTCAAATAAAAATTCCTATGCGAAAAATGTTAAATACAAAAATAAATACTATGAAGTTGGACCACTATCAAGGGCAATCATAAATAAAACACCACTTATAAAAGATGCTCATAGAAAATATGGAGATAGCATCTTTAGTAGAGTTTTGGCTCGTGTTTGTGAGATTCCGCAACTACTTCACCACTCAAAAAAACTTCTCTCACTAATTGATTTAAGTGAGCCATCTTTTATAAAACCAAAAATTGAACTATCTAAAATAAGTGGCACAGGTTATGGTGCAGTTGAAGCTGCTAGAGGCTCACTTATTCACAAAGTTAAATTACAAAATGGAATAATTGAAAATTATGAGATTATCACACCAACTCAATGGAACTTATCAAATGGAACAAAAGAGGAGATGGGAGTATCACAAAATGCTATGATTGGGGCTAAAGACAAAAAAACTGCAGAGATAATTTTTAAATCTTTTGATGTTTGCTCGGTTTGCACTACACACTAAAAGGCAATAATAACTTTTGCTACTATTTTCAAAATAAGATTAATTTATATTTTAGAAGTATTTTTAAGATTTATATAAGGCAAATTCCTCTAAAATTTTTTTATGAATACATGTTCATTTTTATAAAATAATTTTCACTAAAAAGGAGTTGCTATGTTGGATAAAAGGGAAGCTTTGGTTCAAATGTTTAGTGCCAAAGGGGCAAAAGTTAATACAAACCGTGGTGATGAATATTATAATTCATTAAAAGATATTATGGAAAAAAGACTTAGTGAACTAGAAAAAACACAAGTAGCAACCAAGTCATCAATTGTTAATGTTTTAGAATACGAAGGACTTTCGAGAAGAGATTTTATGAAATGGGCTAGTGCTGCTTGTGCTGCTTTGATGTTGCCACCAACATTTACTCCGCTTGTTGCTCGTGCTGCTGAACTTATGAACAGAGTACCAGTTATTTGGATTGAATTGCAAGATTGTGCGGGAAATAGTGAGGCAATTTTAAGAAGTGATTCTCCGACAATTGATGAGCTTATTTTAGAAACCATCTCGCTAGAGTTCAATGAAACTTTAATGGTAGCAGCTGGTCATCAAGCTGAAGATCATCTTGATGAGGCGATGAAAACTTTCAAAGGTAAATATCTTTGTGTTGTAGAAGGTGCTATTCCAAGAGGAATGGATGGACTTTATGGGACAATGGGAGCTAAAGGTGAAACTTATGTTGAACACCTAAAAAGAGTCTCAAAAGATTGTGCAGCATTAGTTGCTGTTGGAACTTGTGCTACTTTTGGAGGAGTTCCAGCTGCTTCTCCAAACCCAACTGACGCTGTTGGTGTGCAAGATATTATAAAAGATAAACCAATTATAAACATCCCAGCTTGTCCTGCAAATCCTGCAAATATCACAGGTACGATTTTGCATTTTGTATTAACAGGGACGATTCCAGAATTAGATCATCTAAATCGTCCAAAATTTGCATTTGGATACAGAATCCATGATAACTGCGAAAGAAGAGCACATTTTGATGCTGGAGAATTTGTTGAGGAGTGGGGAGATGATGGCGCTAAAAATAACTTCTGTCTTTACAAAATGGGTTGTAAAGGTCCTATGACTTTTAATAACTGCTCAATTGTCAAATACAATAGTGGTACAAACTGGCCAATTGGTGCTGGACACGGTTGCATTGGATGTAGTGAACCACAATTTTGGGATAAATTTGCAACTGAAAGACCAGTAGCAGACTCACATATAAAAGCACCAACTGGTGGAGTTGAAAAGACAGTTGATGAGTTTGGTATGGTACTTATAACTGCCGCTGGAGTTGGTATTGGAATTCATGCAGCTCTTAGTATAGCTGCTGGTAAAAAAAGCCAAACAAATGATAGTGAAAAATAAAAACTAAAAATAACCAACAAAGGAAATAATATGAGCAAACATATAATAATTGATCCCATAACAAGAATTGAGGGACATCTTAGAATTGAAGCTGTGATTGATGACAACAATGTTATAACTGACGCATTTGCAAGTTCAACAATGTTTAGAGGAATTGAGACTATCTTAAAAGGGCGAGACCCACGTGATGCTGGTATGCTTGCTATGAGAATTTGTGGAGTTTGTACAGGTACGCACTACCAAAGAAGTATTGAAGCGGTTGAGCATGCTTTTGGTATTGATATTCCAAAAAATGCAAGAATTGTTAGAAATTTAATACAAGGTGCACTGTATGTTCACGACCATGTTGTACATTTCTATCATCTTCACGCACTTGACTGGGTTGACATCACAAGCGCACTTAAAGCAGATCCAAAACAAGCAGCAGCTGAAGCTTTAAAATGGACAAGTACACCATATGGAGCAGGGGAAGGTGACCTTAGAGCTATCCAAGAAAGGGTTGGAAAGTTTGTAAAACAAGGGCGACTTGGAATATTCTCAAATGCTTATTGGGGAAATAAAAACTATAAATTATCACCTGAACAAAACTTAATCGCAGTTGCTCACTACCTACAAGCACTTGATATGCAAAGAGATATGTCAAAAATGATGGCTATCTTTGGTGGAAAAATGCCTCACCCACAATCACTTGTAGTTGGTGGAGTAACTTGTATCCAAGATATAAAAAATCCAGCAAGAATTTCAGCATTTAAATCACTTTTAACTAAAGCATCGAATTTTATCAAAAATGCCTATTTGATAGATGTTTTAATGGCAGGAACTGTATACGCAGGTGAAGCGCTTGATGGGACTGGTGGAGGACTAAAAAGCTATATGTCTTATGGAGATTTTAGATTAAACGACAATGGTTTTTATGATTCAACTTTACTGTTTCCAAAAGGTGTAGTTTTAAATGGTGATATTTCAAAACTCCATCCATTAGACCAAACAAAAATAACAGAAGATGTAACACACGCATGGTATGAGGGGAAAAATGATAAAGGACTTCACCCATTTGATGGGGTAACAAATCCTAAATACACAGGCTTAGAGAAAAAAGCTGATGGCTATGCGTATCTAAAAACAAATGAAAAATATAGCTGGATAAAATCGCCACTTTATGATGACACAAGAGTTGAAGTTGGACCACTCGCTAGAATTGTAGTTGGACTCGCTGCTGGTGATGAGAGAATTTCAAAATATGCAACAAACTTCTTAACAAAACTAGGAAACACTTTAGGTCTAGGGAAACCTGCACCAATTAGTGTTGTTTTCTCAACAGTTGGAAGAACTGCAGCAAGAGCTATTGAAACCGAAATGATGAGCGACGTTATGTTTGAGTGGGTTGATGAATTGGCAGCGAATGTAGCAAAAGGGGATCTATCGACTTGGACAGAATTTGACTTTGAAAAAGTTTCAAAAGATGCTAAAGGTTATGGAATGGCTGAAGCACCTAGGGGTGGACTTGGACACTGGGTTGTTATTAAAGATGGGAAAATTGCTAATTATCAAGCTGTTGTTCCATCGACTTGGAATGCAGCACCTAGAGACTATAAGGGACGACTCGGGGCTTATGAATCAGCACTTATTGGGACAAAAGTAGCCAACCCAGAGCAACCTCTTGAAATCCTAAGAACAGTCCATTCATTTGATCCATGTATAGCTTGTGCTGTACATATTGTTGATACAAAAGGGAAAGAACTTAGTAGTTTTAAAGTTAGTGCTACTTGTGCAATATAAACAAATGGGACATTTTTTAAGGAGTTTTAGATGAGTAGTTACAAAAAAGTTGAAAGAATGACCGCATTTATGCGGTGGAACCATTGGATAGTTGCTATTTGTATGGTTGGAGCTGTTATCACTGGACTTTATATCGGGCATCCTTATTATCAAAGTTTTATAAGTGATCCTGCAGTTGATAAATATGTGATGGCTTGGAATAGATGGATACATTTTATGGCAGCTATTATTTTTGATGTAAGCAGTATTGTTGTTGCATATCTATATTTCTTTTCAAGATTTGAAAAACCATACAAAAAACTCATACCAAACCAAACAAATATAAAAGAATTTATAGAGGTATTTTTAAATTTGGTCACTTTAAACAGACGAAAAACATTTAATAGTAGTCATAGTGATAGTTTTAATATCGTATTTTTTACAGTTTTCCATCTTTTGTTACTTTGGATGCTTTTAACTGGTTTACAACTTTATGTTCACGGATTGGCTTCGGGACTGAGTTCTATTGGCGAATGGTGGCCTGCTATGCTTCACCTTGCAACCGATTGGACATTATGGATAACGGGTGGAACAACCGTTGATGTTAGAATTTCACATCACATAAGTATGTACTTAATTATAGTGTGGGTAATGTTTCATGTCTATTATCAAATATGGCGAACGATCTTTTGGCAAGAGGGTGATATTTCAATTGTTATTGGTGGATCAAAATTTGTTAAAGAGGAAGAGAAATAAAGTCAACTCTTTTGGCTTTTTAATTTATCACTCCAATTTTATCGTGGAGTGATTCTACTCCACCATAAAAGGGAAAAAATGGAAAAAATCGCAATTATTGGGGCTGGTACTGTTATCTATCAAGATGAGGGTGTTGGTGTTTTTGCCTCAAGATATATAGAAGAAAATTACACCTTTGATAAAGATGTAACAATGGTAGATGGTGGGGTTTTAGGTTTTCAACTTATGACTTACTATCAAGAGTTTGATAAAATCATCATTTTAGACACTATCACAATGGATGACAAAGTTGGCTCAATTTACAATCTACCATCAGATGAACTTCTAGGACTTGGAAGCTACAAACAAACAGCTCACGAGGTTGAGATTGTTGAGATGCTTGAAATTTGTTCACTTCTTGAACGAATGGCAGAGGTAAATATAATTGGAATAGTCCCTAAAGATATCGAAACAGTTGGGGTTGGATTAACAAATGAAATAAAAGAGAATTTTTTTATTTTTGTAGATACAGCAATCAATCAACTCTTACGGATGGGAATTAGTAGCACAAAAAATGAACTAGAATTTCCACTTGAAGAGATTATTTTAAATTACAAAGAGCCAAGAGCTCCAAGATTTGAGGAGAAGATATGGCAATAAAGCAGACTTTAAACTACAAAAGCAACAATCAATATTTTTCTGGATTTCTAAATCATTTACTCAAAGAAGCAGATTTACAAGGTGCGGTCTCGTTGTCAAACGGTAAAATTACACTACTTCTTGATGATAGCGATAGTAAAAAACTTGAATATTTTGTTTCTCTTACAGATAATTATCTTCCAAATTCAATATTTTTAGGTGATATCGAAACGATAAATATTGATGAAAAAATAGCAAAAAATGAGTTTTTATCAAAAAATTATGAGATTGCACCTTGTCCTAAGTGTCTTCATAATCTCCTAAATCCATCAAGTCAAAATTATCTTGATGATAGTTTAGTTTGCAATCACTATTCAAATGTCGGTGAAACTTACAGCGATACAAATATGTTTTCTCCACATTACAGTGAAAATTCAACACTTTTATTAACAGATGGAAATAAACTTGATGAACTTTTTATACTCACACAAAATGAAGCAAAAGCCCTATTTTCAATCGAACGCCCATCTTTAAAACTTACAATCAAAGATGAACACCTAAAATTTGTAACTGGGAAAAACTTTATTTTTACAAAAGCTATCTATAATACAAAAAGTGCTTTAGTTGCGCAAAATGCGAAAGAAAGCGGTATTGATTATCTATTTTTTAACGACAACAACCCATCACTTTGTGTTGTAGTGCAAAAAAATATCTCAATAATAAAAGATAAAAGATTTGCGACACCACTTCAAAACCTAGATGAAAACAAAACAATCAATCGCTTTTTAAATATCAGCAATGAAGCAAACTTCAAAAAAGGCTCAATCGGTGGATATTTAAGCGCACTAAATGGGATTAATTTTATCGTTTCAAACGAAGTAGCCTCAAAAATCGTTTTACAATCACAACCTTTTATCCAAGATGAAGTTTTAAAATTTATGAGCGAAGATGAAACAAAATCAAAACTTTTAAAAAATCTACACAATAATTTTCCAGAACTTTTTGGAAAACTTCAAACTTTAAACAAATTAAATCTCTTTGAGTTTATCTCGTTTATTTTGGAACTTGATACACTAAGTTTTGAAGCACTTAGTGATACTGCTTCTTTGTTTAGAGGAAATGGTGGATTAAAAATTGATATATTTTTCAATGAAAATGGGCTTGACTATCCATCATTTTTGGGTTCAATCATAAGCTTTAAATTAGCAGGGACTGATAAAAATTATCTTAGCTACTCAATAATGGAGAGTTTGGCCGATATGACTATTACAAATCTAAATCAGTTAAAAACAAAATTTAAAATTGATAACTTTGTACTCTTTGGCGATATGTTTCAAAATAGTGTCCTTTACAGCCGAATACTTAGCAAATTTCAACTTTCAAACCCATATTTTAGTAGCACAATAGCTTTTGATGAGTAATCAAAAAGAGATTTATCTTTTTCTCATCATTGCTATTTTTTTGTTAAAATCCCATCTTACAAATTCTAAAAAATATTAGGGATAAAAAATGTTAATTTCAAGTAATCAAACAGTTATCACAACAATTTCAACACTTATTCAACTTTCAGTTGCACCTGTCTTTTTACTAGCTGGTGTGGCTGGACTTTTAAATGTTTTTACAAGCAGACTAACAAGAACGATAGATAAGCTAGAACTAATCGATGCTCAAATAAATAAGCACGAAGAGGAGAATATTGTTTGCCAAAAAGAGAGTGATTTTTTAAAGCAAAGGAGAAACTTTCTGATTAAGCGGATGAAAAACATCAATTTTGCAATATTTTTTGCAACAGCTACTGGGCTTATGGTTGCGCTTGTTATCATTAGTGTATTTTTTAGTGCACTTTATGCGTATGATAGTCAACTTCTCATCTCGCTTTCATTTATTTTATCTATGGTTTTTTTGATTATCTCATTGATTTTATTTTTGCGTGAGATATATTTTACAAATATGTCAATCAATCTTAAAAAAGTTTCAACACACACCTAATGATTAGGTATATTTACAAAATCAAAGGGGTTGTTCAAGGGGTTGGATTTCGTCCGTATATTTACACCCTTGCTACAAGATTTAATCTGAATGGTTTTGTATTTAATGATTCAAATGGTGTAACAATCGAGCTTCAAGGAAAAGTAGAAAATATTGAGCTTTTTGATGAAACACTTCTAAATGAACTCCCACCACTTGCACATATTGATAGCTTTCTCAAACATCCTATACCACTTAAAAATGAAATAACTTTTTCCATTATGGAGAGTTCAAACGATACTCAAGAATTAAAAACAACCCTTATCTCCCCTGATATGAAAGTTTGCAACGAGTGCTTAGATGATATAAAACAAAAACGAAAATATCATAATTATTTTGCCACTAATTGTACAAATTGTGGTCCAAGATACAGCATCATAGAAACTGTCCCGTACGATAGAAAAAATACCTCTATGAAAAAGTTTATGATGTGTGAAAGTTGTAAAGAGGAGTATCAAAATCCGCTCGCTAGAAGATACCATGCTCAGCCAATCTCGTGTACTATTTGTGGACCAAAGTTAGAGTTAAGAGTTAAGAATGAAGAGTTAAAAGTTGAAGGTGATTATATATTGATCCTCACAGCAAAGCTTATAACAGAAGGAAAAATAGGAGCCATAAAAGGCATTGGTGGGTTTCATCTTGTATGTGATAGTACAAATGATACGACAATCGAGCATTTAAGACAATACAAAAATCGTCCAACAAAACCTTTTGCTTTGATGTGTAAAGACCTAGAACAAATAAAACAATTTGCAAAAGTTTCAAACAAAGAAGAGGAAATTTTAACTTCCAAAGAAGCTCCAATTGTTATACTTGAAAAGTTAATAGTTAATAATTTAGAATTAAAAATTAGTAATAATGTAGCTCCAAATATCTCAAAAATTGGCTGTTTTCTCCCCTATTCCCCTTTGCATCATCTTTTGTTTGAACATCTTGAAGCTCCAATCGTCGCTACAAGTGCAAACCTTGGAGATGAACCAATTATTACAAAAGGTGAAAATATCGAGCTTTTGCTTCCATTTGTTGATTTTATTTTGGATTTTAATCGTGATATTGTAAATGGAATAGATGATAGTTTAGTGCAAATAGTTGATGGAAAAATGCAAATTTTACGACTTGGAAGAGGTTATGCTCCAAAGGTTATACATCTTCCATTTAAACTTTCAAAAAATATTTTAGCCGTTGGTGGAAGTGGAAAAAACACTGTCTCTTTAGCCTTTCTTGATAATATTATAATCTCCCCTCATATTGGAGATTTAGATAGTTTGAAAGCTTTTGAATACTTCAAGCGAACAATCGAAACATTTGAAAGATTTTATGACTTTAAGCCAGATATTATCGTTTGTGATAAACACCCAAACTATGAAACTACAAAATGGGCAAAAGAGTTAACAATTAAAAATGAAGAATTAAAAATTATTGAAGTACAACACCATTTAGCTCATATTTATAGCGTTAAGGCTGAATTTGGACTAACAAAAAATTATCTTGGATTTAGTTTTGATGGGACTGGATATGGAGATGATGGGACGATTTGGGGTGGAGAAGTTTTTGTTGGAGAAATGCGAAAATATCACTTCAAACAATTCAAACTTTTAGGTGGAAGCAAAGCTATAAAAGAACCACGAAGAGTCGCTTTGAGCCTTTTATTTGAGAGATATAGTTTAGATGAAATTTTAGATTTCAAGCTACCATTTTTAGAAACTTTTACCCAAAGCGAACTGAGACTTCTTTATCAGAGTTACGAAAAAAACCTCAATGCTCCGCTTACAAGTTCAGTTGGAAGATTGTTTGACGCGGTAGCAAGTTTGGCAAATCTGAGTCATTTTCAAAGCTATGAGGGGGAAGCTGGACTTTTGTGTGAAATGGCTTACGATAAAAATATAAACGATTCGTTCCCGTATAGTTTAAAAAATAATATTATCGATATAGAATTTGACTTTTTTGATAGAAACCTCATCTCAAAATTTATCAATTCACTTGTAGATATCGTTATAAAAATCGCTAAAATACAGCAACTTGAAGTGATTTTAAGTGGTGGAGTTTTTCAAAACAAAACACTTCTTGAGCTTGTAATTAAAAAACTAAAAGATGAAAATATCAAATATCACCACAACCAAAAAACACCCACAAATGATGGAGGGATAAGCTTGGGGCAAATTTATTATGCTATTTGCGAAAACCAAATACACTAAGCTATAAAATTTCAATAGATAGCCATATCTAAAAACTATATAGGAAATTTATTTTAATGAAAAGTTTATATCTATATGGATATACTTTTTTATTATTCTGCAAGGAGGATTGTAATGTTAGCAGTAAAAAATACAAAAATGTTGGTTTCTATGCCACAAAACTTGGTCGATGATGTAACTGAATTTGCAAAAGAATTCAACCAAAACAAAAGTGCTATTATATCTCAAGCGTTGGAGTTTTATTTTGATCATCTTGATTTACAAATAGCTAAAAAAAGAAGTCTTGAGAAAAATGAAACTATCACATTTGATGAAATGAGAAAACTATCAAATGAGCAAATATAGTCTTACATTTGATAAAAAAGCTTCCAAAGATATTCTTTCTCTTGATAAAACTGTAAGAAATTTTATTTTAGATGAGTTGGAAATTTTTATTAATAATTTTGATGATGCATACGAAAAAGAGTTGATAAAGCTTACAAAAATAAAAGCACTACAAGGTGAATTTAAGGGCTTATATCGTCTCAAATTACGAACTTATCGAGTTATTTATGAAAAACAAAACGACAAGTTGGTAATCTTGGTGCTGAGGGTATCACATCGAAAAGATGTGTATAAATAATATTATCGATATAGAATTTGACTTTCCCTCGTTCCCAAGCTCCAGCTTGGGAATGCATACTTAAATTAAAACATTCTTTCAACATCTATCAGCCTTTTTCATCTTCATAATCTCTTACACTTGAATATCTCCATTACTTAGTAATATCAACTTGATATATCATCACTTGATATTGTCATATGGAGATGATTTTCTAATATTACATAAGAGTATATTTTTAGATTATCTTCCCTTTGAAGATATTTTAATGAATCAAAAACAATATATGTTGTTTCAACTCTAGTAAATATAGTTATCCAATGTAATATGGTACAAGTTATAAAATGTGGATATGTAGGTTCATATATTTTATATCTACTTCTTCCAACAACTTTTTCCTTTTTATTTAATACCTATATGCATTCCCAACGTGGACGTTGGGAACGAGTGAAACTCTAAGTAACCGTTTTGTTTTTTAATATTTTTTAATGATCTGTGCTGAACAAGATTCTTGGATAGTCTATTATTTCAAAATCAAAATTTTCTTTTGAAGCTAAAATATTATAAAAATTGTGGTCAGGTACAGAATTATTACACTTCAATTCTGCTACTTTTTGATTGTTTTTTTCAACTATAACACCTGAACCACTCGGATTGTACACATAACTATCTCTAGCAATTGTATATGTATATTTACCTTTTTTAAAAGAAACTTCATAAGTAGTTCCTTTCGAAATACCAGAATATGCATATTGAAAATATTTATTGATATCTTCACCTGCTTTTGAGCTGTATTCAAGTTCTGGAATTGAATTTTCTTTGCCAAATCGATAAATTAAAATATTCTTTTGTTTTTGTTTCGTTAGAACCGCACATAAAGATACAACCTTTTTTCCAGCTGCACATGAAAAAATATTTTTTTCATCAGATTTACATAAAGATGGTTCTTTTGTTACAACTATTTCTTCTGCAGAAATAGATGAAAAACCACCCATCAACATCAACCCTAAAATCACCCTTTTTATTGTTTGCATACTACATTCTCCTTTTTTATTTGTTTATTTTTATCTTTCCCTCGTTCCCAAGCTCCTGCTTGGGAATGCATACTTAAATTAAAACATTCTTTCAACATCTATCAGCCTTTTTCATCTTCATAATCTCTTGCACTTGAATATCTCCAATGCTTAGTAATATCGACATATCTTTTTTTACTGGATATTATGTATGTAATCAATAGTATCTATCATCACTTTTAATTTGTTACAAGTTTTATTTCGACACATTATAAAGAAATATTGTAACTATTTTGTAATTATTGGTGATTATTGTGTCGAAATATAAAAATATTTAATTTCACTCGTTCCAAATGTCTACATTTGAATAGATACAGAAACAAAAACAATCAAAGTTATAGGATAAATTTATTATCTGATATCTTCTAATATTTTCAATTGCTCCTCCAAAAGATAATTAAATTTAAACTCGATTTCTTTAAGATAATAAAAAAAATTCTCCTCTTTTACCCCTTTGTATTTCAAAATCGAATTTTCAAAAAACTCCCAAAAGTTTTGGATAGTTGTCTCTTTTTTTTCAAGTTTTGAGATTTTATGGAGGCTCATAAATCTTGAAAAATCTTTTGGTTCGATATCTTTGTATCTTGCAATATTTGGCATCAATATATTGTAAACTTTATCTTCATAGTGAAATGTCAAAAAGTTTTTCGCTTCAAAAAATTTCTCTTTTGTTTTTTTACTTTTTTCCAAATAAAGATACTCATCGTACTCAAGTACCTCTTTGTTTACATATTGGGTTTCTAAAAAATTTGCTATGTTTTCCCTTATGTTTTTGTATTCGTTGGCGACTGTTTGATAGTTTAACCCTAAAAACTTTGCTGTTTTGTTTATCGAAAAGTTATTGCAAAAACACTCTATAAGCTGATTTGTTCGATTTATTTTTTCCAAACTAAACTTCTTTGTACAACTTGCACATTTGAGCTGTTTTGTTTTTAGGAGGTATAATTTATTGTGATTACAAAATGGGCACTTCATAAAAAAATTTTACCATATTCTAGTCCCAAATTCATATAAGAAATAGGTAAATTAATTTTAAATTTATATTGAACTACTAAAATTTGAATACCAATTCACTATTTGTGAATATATTTACTTTAAGGGGTTTACGATGAAAATTTTTGCAATGGTTTTAGTTATGATGAGTTTGGCATTTGGGCATACTGATGTTTTAGAACACGGTGGATTTATGAGTGGACTAGCTCACCCAATAAGTGGACTTGACCATATTTTGGCGATGATTGGTGTTGGTATGGTTGCATTTTATGCGCAAAAAGTTGTTCCAACATTTGTAGCGTTTGTCCTAGCTATGATGTTTGCTGCAGTTGCTGGATATAGTGGAGTAGCTCTTGTTGGTGTCGAGGAGGGAATTTTAATTTCTATTGCAGTTGTTTTTGCACTTATTGGATTTGCTTCAAAACTATCTATCAATTTCATAGTTTCAATTATTGCATTTTTTGGGATGTTTCATGGGTTTGCTCATGGTGCTGAATTTACAACTGGAAATTTTGTAGCTTATATGAGTGGTTTTGTACTTTCAACTATTACACTTCATCTTGTAGGTTTTGGTTTGGCATCTGTTTATTCTAAAAAACTAGCTTTTTTAAGAGCATAAAGTATGTGTAAAGATTGCGGGTGTTCGATAACTGAACACGACCATCACCATCATGGTGATGAAAGACTTGATAATATCCATTCAAACCCTCAATTAAATGATAAAAAAACAGTGGAAGTTATCAAAAAAATTTTGGATAAAAACGATACAGAGGCGATTCATAATCGTGCCCATTTTGATGAGCATCAAGTCTTAGCTATCAACCTTATGTCAAGTCCAGGGAGTGGGAAAACTACACTTTTAGAAAAATTAGCAGAACTTACCCCTTTTAAATTTTCAGTGATTGAAGGGGACTTAGAAACTTCAAGGGATGCTGATAGATTAAAAGCAAAAGGGATAAATGCTTACCAAATTCAAACTGGCTCAGCTTGTCATTTAGATGCTTTTATGGTGCATAAAGCACTTCATCATGTGCCACTAGAGCCAATTGATGTGTGTTTTGTGGAAAATGTAGGAAATCTTGTGTGTCCTGCTAGTTATGATGTTGGAACTCATCTAAACATAGTACTTGTGAGTGTTCCTGAGGGAAATGACAAAATAGCAAAATACCCTGTGATGTTTAGAAGTGCCGATTTGATACTTATCACAAAAACAGACTTGCTTCCACATTTTGAGTATGACATAGAAGCAGAAAAAAAAGATGCAAGAAAAATCAAACCAAATGTCGATATTTTGGAGATTAATACAAAAGATGAAACAACTATCCAAAAAGTTATTGATTGGATAGAATTTAAAAGGAAAATGAGATAATCATACTTTTAAAAAATTTTATTCATTAAGGCTTCGTGATGGGTACCCCACGATTAAAAATCGTGACCCTTTCACTGCAGAATCATTCATAAAATCATTTTAAAAGTATCTTTAGAATTAAGAACAAGGAAAAATAAATGTGCCTTTCAATACCAAGTCGTGTAACAAAAATCGATAAAGAAAATAACACTGCAACCGTTGATACTATGGGGGTAACAAGGGAAGCATCACTCGATTTGATGGAGGAAAATAGTATCAATATTGGTGATTTTGTTTTAATTCATATTGGATTTATTATGAATAAAATTGACGAGGAAGATGCTCTTATCTCTCTTGAAACTTATCGAGAAATCTTAGAAACACTCGATAAAGAGGAGCTAAGTGAAACAATTTTAAAAAGTGATAGTTGTGAAAACAGATAACATAAATCTCAAAGATTTGTACGACGGATTTCGTCAAAGTGATGTAATCAAAAAATATGCTTCACTTATAGAAACAGCTTCTCATCAACTAAAAAATCCAATAAACATAATGGAAGTTTGCGGTGGACATACCCATACAATTATGAAATATGGACTCAAACAACTTCTCCCGCCAAAAATCAACTTTATCCATGGACCTGGATGCCCTGTTTGTGTGATGCCAAAAGAGAGAATTGACCATGCTTATATCTTATCGATGCAACCAGATGTAATACTTGTAACATTGGGCGATATGATAAAAGTTCCAGGGAGTCTTGGAAGTTTGCAAGATGCAAGAAGCAAAGGGGCTGATGTAAGATTTGTGTACTCTCCGCTTGATTGCCTAAAAATAGCAAAAGAGAATGAAAACAAAAAAATTATATTTTTTGCGATTGGCTTTGAAACAACAACACCAATGACATCAGCCCTTATCAATCAAGTTGTAGAAAAGAATATCAAAAATATATTTTTTCATATCAATCACATTACGGTACCAGAGGCTATGATGGCACTTCTTGATGACCCTACTAATAAAATTGATGCTTTTATAGGACCATCGCATGTTAGTGTTATAAGTGGAAGCAAAATCTATGAAATTTTCCCAAAACAATATAAAAAACCTGTTGTAGTAAGTGGCTTTGAGCCTCTTGATGTGATGGAAAGTATTTTAATGATTGTAGATCAATTTAACCAAAATAGATGTGAACTTGAGGTTGAATACACAAGAAGCGTTAGTTATGATGGGAATGTAACAGCTCAAAATCTAATCAAAAAATACTTTCAAACAAGAGATAATTTTAGATGGAGGGGCTTGGGGGATATTTCTAAAAGTGCTTTAAAACTAAGTGATAAATTTGCCCATCTTGATGCTGAAATTATCTATAAAGATATTTTACCATCACAGATGATTGATGATCATAAACTTTGTATTTGCGGGGAGATACTCAAAGGGAAGGCGAACCCACAGGAGTGTAAAGTTTTTGGAACAGCATGTAAGCCTAGTAGCCCAATGGGAAGTTGTATGGTAAGTAGCGAGGGTGCTTGCGCTGCATATTATAAATATGGTAATTTACGTTAAAAAAAAGTGAATTGCTTCACTTTTAAAAATAATATCAAAGGATTCTTTATGACAAGTTTTTTACTAGAGTTTAGCATGTTCCCAACATCTTCTGATGGGCGAGACGGAGCAAGTGTTTCAAAATCTGTTAGCAAGATTATCAAAATGATTGATGAAAGTGGGATAGCTTATCAACTTACCCCAATGGGAACTGTTATAGAAGCAACAACAATGAGGGAAGCTTTAGATATCATCGAAAAAGCTTACGAATGCCTAGAGGATTGTGAAAGAGTTTATAGTTCACTCAAATTTGATATACGAAAAGATTGTGAAAATAGACTCATCTCAAAAATTGCTTCGGTTGAAAAAGTTTTAGGAAAAGAATTAAACAAATAAAAGCATTTGACAATAGTTTTTATAATAATATAATTTAACATATTTATAAAAAGGATATTCGATGATTATTATTAACTCTAGTGATTTTATTAAAAATCCTCATACAATACACAACCAATTAATATTACTTTCATGGAAGATGCAAAAAAACATATTACAAAAAGTGTTGTTTTATCTTTTGAATTGTATAAAACTTGAAGACTCTACGCAAAATAAAATGACAAAAAATGAAGCGAAATACCCAGTTGAAACTTCCAAAGATGGAAGCAAAAAATACAGTAAATACAGAAAAAACTAACTCAAATGTTTCACAAACTCCTCATTTTTATAATGCTTCTCTCATCCCTTTTTTCATTTGAAGTGCAAAAACCACAAATTTATGATGACCAAAATATAAGCGGTTGGTTGATGAGTGAGAAACTTGATGGTGTGCGTGGATACTGGGATGGGAAAAAATTATACACCAAAAATGGTAATCTTATAAACGCTCCAAAAGAGTTTACCGCAAACTTTCCGCCATTTCCACTTGATGGAGAACTTTGGAGCAAAAGAGATGACTTCTCTTTTATCCAATCAACTGTTCTAGATGAGACTCCTTCAAAAAATTGGGAAAAAATCACTTACAATATCTTTGAAGTACCGGAGGCAAATGGAGATTTTTTAGGGCGACTTGAAAGTGCAAAAGAATGGTTTGAAATACATCCAAATCCACATATAAATATCATCAAACAAATCGTTTGTAAAGATGAGGAGCATTTACAAAAGTATCTGGGAGAAATTATTGAACTTAAAGGGGAAGGTGTGATAGTAAAAAATAAAAAGGAGCCTTATCAAACAGGGAGAAGCCCACATATTTTAAAAGTTAAAATTGCCCAAGATATGGAGGGAATAACAACAGGATACAATTACGATAAAGATGGGAAATTAAAAAGTTTAAAACTAAAACTTGATAATGGAGTGATTTTCAATCTTGGAGGTGGTTTTAGTGAACTTGAAAAGGAAAACCCTCCAAAAATAGGTGAAATAGTAACCTTTAAATATTATGGTTTTACAAAAAATGGTGTACCTAAATTTACTAGTTTTTTAAGGGTTAGGAGAGGGGAATAGATTTATCACCTTTTTTTAAGATAATTATCTATCTCATTTTTAGCAATTTGATTTATCTCCCTAAAACTTTTATCAAGATTTCTCAAAACAGATTCAAAAAGTGGGTCGTTTGAGTGATATTTTTTAAATCTATTCATATTCTCTTCATACTTGAGAAAATAACTTCCCCTTAACATTTTCCAATTATCGATAAGTTTTTCTTTTTCAGTCATATTATTCTCTTCTCTTCAATCAAATTATGCACACATGTTTCTATCATCAAAAAAACTTTCAAAAATCCATCAAATCCATCAAAAAAATAAGGGTCAGGGACATCTTGATTGTCATATCCAAAAGAACCCAATTTGAAAAGTTTTTCTTTTGGGCAACCCATCTTTAAAAGATTTTTCATATTACTCTCATCAAGCCCAACAATAATATCAAAACTTACAAAATCATCTTTTGTAATTGCTCTTGCTCTATATTTACTTATGTCAATATTGTTTGCTTTTGCTATTTTTATTGAGTTTGCACATGGTTTCTCCCCTTGATGATAATCCCCTGTTCCACAGCTATCAACTACAATATCAAGATTCTTTTCATAAGCCATATTTAATGCCACACCTTTTGCAATTGGTGAGCGACATATATTTCCAAGACATACAAATAATATTTTTTTCAATTTCTACCTTTATTATAAAATGATTTATTCTAACATAAATAGTTTTTGATACAATAAATGAATAACTATTCAAAAAAGGTAGCCTATGGATAAACAAATTAAATTAGCGCATGGAAACGGTGGAAGTGAAAACAATGAGCTTATCACAAAGGTATTTTATGAGGCATTTAAAAATGATATTTTGGAAAAAAGTGAGGATGCTGCGATTATTGAAAATGGGAAATTAGCATTTTGTACCGATAGTTTTACAATTAGTCCACTTTTTTTTAATGGGGGAGATATAGGAAAGATATCAATTTGTGGGACTTGCAATGACCTTGCCATGATGGGTGCAAAACCAAAATATCTGAGTCTTGCTGTTATTATTGAAGAGGGTTTTAGTTTTGAAATGTTACAAAAAATTGTAGATTCAATCAAAAAAGAGTTAGCTATCAATGGTGCGATCATTGTTACAGGTGATACAAAAGTGGTTCCAAAAGGGGGTGTTGATAAGATATTTATAAACACAACTGGAATTGGTGAAGTTTTGCAACCAAATATCTCAGCTTCAAACATAAAAGAGGATGATGTAATAATAGTTAGCCGTGATATTGGAACTCACGGAGCGACGATTTTTGCTCAAAGAGAGGGAATTGAGCTTCAATCAAACCTTAAAAGTGATTGTAGTTCACTATATCCGACTGTAAAAAAATTACTTGATGCGAACCTCAAGATAAACGCCTTAAGAGATGCAACTAGAGGTGGTGTTGCTGCTGTTTTAAATGAATGGGCAAAAGCTTCAAGTATATGCATTGAAGTTGAAGAGGGAAAAATTCCTATTGATGATGAAGTAAGGGGACTTTGCGAAATACTTGGTTTTGAAGCTACTGCTTTGGCAAATGAGGGTACTTTTTTAATAGCCGTTCACCCAGATGATGCCATCAGCACACTTAATATTCTAAAAGAAGCAAATTCAAATGCTTCAATAATCGCAAAAGCAACAAATAACCACAAACAAAAAGTGATACTAAAAAGTAGCTGGGGAACACAAACATTTTTAGAGACACCTACTGGTGAGCTTCTACCAAGGATTTGTTAATGCACGAATATAGTATAGTTCAATCTTTGCTTAATAGTTGTGAAGATAATGTAAAACAAAATAACGCTTCAAAAGTTACCAAAGTGGTTGTTAAAATTGGGGTACTTAGTGGAGTTGAGCCAGACTTACTTGATGTTGCTTTTAATACTTTTAAAGAAAATACAATATGCCATGATGCTGTGTTTATTTTAAACATACAAAAAGTAATTATAAACTGTAAAAATTGTAATTCAACCTCAACACTTGAAAAACATGAATATTCGTGTCCAACTTGTCAAAGCATTGAAGTTGAAATAATAGACGGTGAAGATATGTACCTTATGCAACTTGAACTAGAATAAGTATATAAACCTTAAGTTCAGTTTCTTTAAGAAGTTAAGATTCAAACATTCTTAATGTTCATAACCTCTTTTATTGTGATGTTTTATATTATCCTTAACCTCTTTTTCATTATCGAGTAGCTCTTTTAATCTACTTTTTTGCTCATTATTTAGCGTGTTATAGATTTTTTCTATAATCATTGCTTGATGAGTTATCTTATTTTCTTTTGCCTCATTTTCCATCTCTATAAATTTTTGTGAATCAAATTGATGTTTACTAAAAGCTTCACTTAATGAATTATTTGTTGGCTTGTTGCTTTCTAATATGGTTTTAATCTCATTTTTTTGAGAGATAGAAAGTGATATTTTATCTATATTATGTAAAAAAAGTTTTACGCTATCGCCACCTTTTAAACCACATTTTTCACTACTACACCCTTGCATTTTATCTTTACAGCTATTTTTTCCACTACATCCTTTTGACTCATCTTTGTTTCCACAAGATGACTTATGTGACTTACAAGCTCCATCCATTTTCGCTTTGCAGCCATTTTCCATACCATTTGCTATCGTAAAAGTTACACCCAAAGTCAAAAGACCCGCTAGTAATTTGTTAATTTTCATATTCTCCCCTTTTGTTTGTTTATTGATAAAAGTATATATTTAAATAACTAATGAAATATAAATAATAAACCATTAATTATAATCATTTACTAAAATATCCGCAGGTAAAGTTATTATAAATTCTGCTCCTGTAAATATTTCTTTATTGTGTTCAAAAGTAATATTTTTTACATATATCGCTCCACCTAAATGTTCTGTTATTATCTGATATGACATATGTAAACCAATCCCTGTCCCAATTGACTGATGTTTTGTTGTAAAATATGGCTCAAATATTTTATCAATAATATCATCTGGAATTCCACCGCCGCTATCTTTGATTTTAATAAAAATATCTCCATCAACATAAGCATCAATTAAAATATATCCATCTTTGCCGATTGCATCTGTTGCATTTTTTACCATATTTACTATAACTTGTCTAAGCTGATTTATATGCGTATTGATCTTAAAACTATCTACCTTTTTTATAAATTCTATATTTGAATTAATAAAAATTGCGTTAAACATACTATCAACAATATCAAATATATCTTCTATATGTCCAACCTCTTTTGGTTTATCTGGTAGAAAAAGATCTCTAAAATTATCAATTGTAATAGATAGATACTCAGCATTTTCCAAAATCAAATCTGCATTAGTTTCTAATTTTTCAGATGTCATAAGACCTAAATCTTGATACACTCTAAGTCCACTTGCACAAGTTGTGATTACATTTAGTGGCTGTCTCCACTGATGAGCAATATTTGAAATCATCTCACCCATAGATGCCATTTTTGCTTGCTGAAACATAAGTTTCTCTTGGATATGTAACTCGTGTGTTCTTTGTACTACCGTCATCTCTAATTCATTTTTGATGCAACCCATATTGGATCTATAAATAAGAAAAAATGGAATGATTATTAAAAGATAGAATAACATCTCTAGAAATGATGACAACAACTTATTTTGCAAATACTCATCAATGTTACTAATATCAATATCTGCACCAACTACATATTTTGTCCCGTCATTTGACACAAAAGGAATATATAAAGCATAAAAATCTCCCCATTTATCATGACACTCATCAAATGCAGATTTATTTTGTTTGAAAACTTCTCTAAGTATAGGGGATGCATCATTATAACTATCCCCAAAATGGGATATATTTGTTTTTGTAGCAATTTCATTATCAGTAGCGCTTGAAGCCGTAAAAATGATTTTATTATTATCTTCAACCATTGTATAGATGTATTTAACGCCAAAAATTTTTGCCTGTTTTGAAAGGATTTCAATATTATGAAAATCTTCATCTTTTGTTATTTTGTCTTTTAGCATATTTTTATTGTGAAAGTTTTGTGATAATAAAAACGGTGTTATTTTTACACTTTTTAAGAGTAGTGAATTTATATGATTTATATAGTGTTCTTTTGCAGTTAAATAGTTTTGAGTGATATGAAACAATACAGCTAGCAGATAAAAGATAGCCGCAAAATAGTAATATTTTTTATAATTCATAATACAATCCTAACAAATTTTGGACTTGATTGTATTATAAAATTGATTAATTCGTTATTGTATAAATGGCTTATTTGGCGGGGAACTACATCCCCATTCCGCCTAATCCACCCATTCCACCCATGTCAGGTGCATGAGAAACTGTTGCTTTATCAGCTTTTAAATCACTAACAGTTGCTTCAGTAGTAAGTAGTAATGATGCCACAGATACAGCATTTTGCATAGCAACTCTTTCAACTTTTGTTGGGTCTACAATACCGGCCTCAAACATATCTACATACTCGCCAGTTGCTGCATTAAAGCCAATATTAGGATTAGTTGATTTTGAAACTTCATTTGAAACAACCGCTCCATCATATCCTGCGTTTGTAGCTATTTGTCTAAGTGGAGCTGTTATAGCTCTAATTATAATATCAGCTCCAATTTGCTCATCACCAATAAGAGTAAGGTTTACTTTAGCAGCAGCTTTTATAAGTGCAGCGCCACCTCCGATAACAATACCCTCTTCAACAGCAGCTCTAGTTGCACTTAATGCATCATCAACTCTATCTTTTTTCTCTTTCATCTCAGTTTCAGTTGGCGCTCCTACTTTTATAACAGCAACACCGCCACTAAGTTTTGCTAACCTCTCTTGTAATTTTTCTCTATCATAGTCACTTGTAGTATTTGCGATCTCAGCTCTTATTTGTCCAATTCTACTTTGAACATCCTCTTTAGAACCAGCACCATTTACGATAGTTGTATTATCTTTTGTAATAACAATTTTAGCAGCCATTCCAAGTACTTCTAGTCCAGAGTTTTCAAGCTTCATACCAAGTTCTTCTGAAATAACTTTTCCGTTTGTAAGTGTTGCAATATCTTCAAGCATAGCTTTTCTTCTATCCCCAAAACCTGGAGCCTTAACAGCAACTACATTTAAACTTCCTCTAATTCGATTAACAACAAGTGTTGAAAGAGCTTCACCTTCAATATCTTCAGCGATGATTAAAAGTGGTCTTTGCGTTTGATTTACAGCTTCTAAAACTGGTAACAACTCTTTAAGATTTGTTATTTTTTTCTCAGAGAGTAAAATAAATGGGTTTTCATATTGAACAATCATTTTTTCAGGATTTGTAACAAAATATGGACTTAAATATCCTCTATCAAATTGCATACCCTCAACAACATCAAGTTCATCAGTAATCCCTTTTGCTTCTTCAACAGTAATAACACCATCTTTTCCTACTTTTTCCATAGCTTCAGCTATCATATTTCCAATTTCATGGTCACTATTTGCAGAGATTGTAGCAACTTGAGCGATTTGCTCTTTTGTATCAACAACTTTAGATATTTTTTTCAATTCAATTAAAATTTGCTCACTTGCTTTATCCATACCTCTTTTAAGCTGAACAGGATTTGCTCCAGCAGTTACATTTCTAAGACCCTCTTTAAAAATACTATGAGCCAATATTGTAGCAGTTGTAGTTCCATCACCTGCCTCGTCATTTGTTTTACTTGCAACTTCTTTTACAAGTTGTGCACCCATATTTTCAATTGCGTCTGGAAGTTCTATCTCTCTTGCAACACTTACACCATCTTTTGTAATATGTGGACTACCGTACGATTTTTGTAGAAGTACATTTCTTCCTCTTGGTCCCATTGTAACTTGAACCGCATCAGCTAATTTTTTTACACCCCTATAAAGTCTATTTCTCGCATCATCACTAAAATAAATCTCTTTTGCCATATTTTTATCCTTATTTTTATTATTTTAAATTATTTTGTAATCACACCTAAGATGTCTTTTTCAGTATCAAGCACTAAGTAATCAACATCATCAAGCGTTAAACTTGTTCCAGCATATTTTGCATAAACAACAATATCACCAACTTTAATATCTTCACAACTACAACTAACAGCTACAACTTCAGCTTGTGTTGGCTTCTCTTTTGAAGCATTATCTGGTAAAAAAATACCACTTGAAGTTTGTTTTTTCTCCTCTGGTATTTTTGCTAATATTCTATTTCCTAATGGTTTAAAATTCATTTTGATCCCTTTTTTATTAATAATTTAAGCTAATTCTAGCACTCAGTCTACTTGAGTGCCAAAATTATATATAAATATGTATTTGTTGTCAATAGTTTTTAATTACAAACAAACTATATTTGGAGTAAGCACAAAGCAAAATAGGTTTGAAAATATTATTTCCAAACCTATTTATTAAAAGAATAATCTATACAAAACTAGAAATTTAATTATTTAACTTTTTCTAAATATTCTCCAGTTTTTGTATCACATTTTATAACATCACCTTCTACAATATGAAAAGGGATTTGAACGACAGCACCACTTTCTAAAGTTGCAGGTTTTTTACCACCTTGAGAATCACCTTTAAAGTTTGGCGGTGTTTCTACAATTCTAAGCTCAACAGTATTAGGTGCTTCAACAGTAATAGCCTCACCTTTAAAAAACATCATATCTACACTCATACCATCAATAATCCATTTCGCAGTTTCACCAACTTGGTCATAACTAAGTGCAATTTGCTCATATGTTTCATTATCCATAAATTGTAACATCTCACCATCATCATACAAAAATTGCATAGTTTTTGGTTGCAAATCAGGCACTTCACATTTATCACCAGCATGAAAAGTTTTTTCAATAGTTTTCCCATTGATAAAATTTTTGATTTTACATCTTACAAAAGCTGCACCTTTTCCTGGTTTTACATGTTGATACTCAGTAATTCTGTATGGAATTCCATCAACTTCAATCTTTAAACCTTTTTTTAATTCACTCATACCTATTGCCATAAGTAGTTCTCCTATTTTTTAAATATTTACAAAATAAACAGCATTTGCTGCTTTTAAGTTTCTAAGTTTGTCTAAAATATCTTCTGTGATATTGTCATCAACAATAATTACAGCCAAAGCACCTTTTTTATTTCTTCCAAGTCTGAAATCTGCGATATTGATATTATTATCACCGAGTATTTTTCCAACATCACCAATAACACCAGGAACATCAGAATTTTTAAATAAAATCATTTTTCCAGCAGGAATAACATCAACAATGTAATCATTAATATCTACTATTCTTTGAACATCTTCATCAAAAATAGTTCCACTAATTTTGTTTACACCATGTTGTGTTGTAACTTTAATTGTCACTTTGTTTTTATATACACTATTGTTTGGATTTTCAGATGTTTCCAAAATAATATCTTTCTCGTGTGCAACAAAAGTAGCATTTACATAATTGATTTTTTCCAATCCGATAGATGGGGTTAAAGCTCCAACAGCAGCAAATGTAATTAAACTTTCAAGATATTGAGCAATTTCACCTTCAGCTTCAACTTTAATCGAAGCAATTGCTGATTTATCCATTTGAGCTATTGTAAATGCCATTTTTTGAGTAAGTTCAAGATATGGTTTTACAAAAGATGGGATTTTTGTTTCATCAATTGGAAGATTAAGTGCATGTGGATAACCTATTCCTCTAGCAGCTTCAATAGCATTTTCAGCTGCTTGAGTAGCAATTTTGTATTGAGATTCAACAGTGTTAGCTCCAAGGTGTGCTGTTACAATAATATTATCCAAATCAAGAAGCTTATTGCTAGTTGCTGGCTCTTTATTAAAAACATCAATCCCCGCGATTGCTATTTTCCCAGATTTTAAATTATTATACAAATCATCTTCATTGTACAATCCACCTCTTGCACAATTGATAAGTATTACTCCATCTTTCATCTTATCAATCTCTTTTTGAGTTATCATATTTACAGTTTCTGTATTTTTTGGTGTATGTATAGTAATAATATCACAAGCTAAAATATCATCAAAATTTGTTGTATATTCGATACCCAAATCTGTTGCTTTTTTAGAATTAATATATGGGTCGTAAGTTATTACATCAGCCTCAAAAGATTTTGCTCTTAAAGCTACACGATGTCCAATATTACCAAATCCAATAACACCAATTTTTTTACCATAAAGCTCTTGTCCATACCAATCTTCTCTTTTCCAAAGTCTCTCATTTTTAAGTTGAGAATGAGCAAATGGCATCTTTCTCATGCAAGATAGTATATGAGCCATTGTAAGCTCAGTTGCTGCAATTGTATTTGCTGTTGGTACATTCATAGCAATAATACCTCTTTGGCTACAACCACCAATATCAACATTATCAACACCAACTCCAGCTCTCACTATCGCTTTGAGATTTATACCAGCATTTAAAAATCTCTCATCAACGTCAGTTGAGCTTCTAGTTATTACAACTTGTGCATCTTTGATAACATCAAGAAGCTTTACTTTATCAACATCAGCTGCAAATACATAATTGATGTCAGCTGTATTTTTTAGTATCTCTAACCCACTTTCGTGGATATGATCACAAACTACAATTGTAGGTTTATTACTCATATTTTCTCCAGTTTTTAAAAGTTTTTTTAAATTATTTTCTAAGTTGTCCAGCTAATGCATCGCCTAAAGTCATTGAACTATCATCACTAACTGATTTTAAAACTTCTCTATTTTTTTGAGACTCTAATCTTTTCATAGAAAGTCTTACTCTATTGTTTTGTTTGTCAATGTTTACAACAACAGCTTCAACCTCATCACCAATTTTTAATTCTGGATTTTCTTCAGTTACAGTTAATAAATCTTCTTTTCTGATTAAACCGTCAAGATTATTTTCTAATTTAACAAATACACCAAAATCTTTAATGTCTTTTACAACAGATTTAATAATATCTCCATTTGCATATTGAGATGCAAATTTATCAGCAGGAGACTCACCAAGTGCTTTGATACTTAAAGAGATATTCTCTTTTTCTCTATCGATTTTGATGATTTTAACTTCAACAGTATCACCTTTTTTGAAAATATCTTTACATTTTACATTTGATTCCCAGCTAGCTTCTTCATTGTGTAACAATCCGTCAACTTCACCGATAGTGATAAATGATCCAAATTCTGTAAGAGTAGCAACAGTACCACTAATAACATCACCGATTTTATGCTCTTCAAGGAATTTTTTAAATGGCTTAGGTTGTAAAGACTTAAGACTTACTCTTAATTTTCTTTTATCACAATCAAGATCAATAACTTCAACATTAATCTCATCACCAATATTTAAATAATCTTTTGGATTTTTTACATTTTTATTCCATGAAATTTCAGAGATATGCAATAACCCCTCAATATCATTTCCAAGATCAACAAATGCACCATAAGTTTCGAAATTTGAAACAGTCACAGTGATAGTATCACCAACTTCTAGTTGCTCTCTTATCTCTTCCCAAGGGTTTGGCATAGCATCTTTGATAGATAATGAAAGGTGACCTTTTTCTTTGTCGTATGATTTTACAATAACTTCAACTTTATCACCCTCTTTATAGTAAGAAGATGGATTAACTGGACCTTTGTACGAGATTTCATTATAGTTAACAAGTCCATCGATTCCACCCATATCAACAAACATTCCATAGCTTGTGATTTTTTTAACGATACCCTCTTTAACTTCTGTTGAACCCATAAGTTTAGAGATTTGTTCATCTTTGTTTTTTTGGAAATCTTCAATTAATTTTTTTCTTGAGATTACTATGCTGTTTGCATCTTTTTTAGCTTTTAAAACAACTGCTTTGATTTTTTTACCAACAGCACCAATTGCTTTGATGTAACCTTGTGCCATTGGCATAAAGTATTCCATTCCATCACTACTCTCAACTATAAACCCAGCTCTTGGTTTAATTGAAGTGATAATACCCTCAACAATAACATTCTCAGGCTCTTCACCATATTTTTCAAAGAACTCATTAAATTTCAGTCTTTGTAAAACTTTTTTATGAGAAATTGATGGTCTTTCTCCTCTTGAACTTGTCAACATAACTTTTAAAGTATCACCAACTTTATAAGCTACTTTACCATTAATTGTGATCTCTGAAATATTTAATCTTCCTTCACTTTTTTGACCTACATCAACCAATAAACTCTCATTGTTCATCTCAACAATAACCCCATCAACAACTGTGTTTGTCTCTGTTTGTTTTTCACTCTCCTCAAATAATTCTGCGAAGTTCTCGTCTTCTGCTAATTCAAATTCTTGAAATCTTTTCATCAACTTGCCTACCCTTGTATATAATTTTGTGGATGATTGTACCCTAGTTAGCCTTAAATTTTATACCAATATTTATATATTTTGAAGTGGCTTTAATTTTTTTATAAAAGATTATTGCTTAACAATATAGCCAAGTTCAATAAGCTTATTGTAGATTTGTCCACTTATCTCTCCAGCAGCAGTTCCACCGTGCCCACCATGTTCTACAAGGACTGTAACTGCGTACTGTGGTTTATCAAATGGAGCGTATGATGTTAGCCAAGCGTGTGATCTTTGGTAATACTCTAGTTCATTCTCGGCCATCCTTTTCTTTTCAGATTGTGGGATACCAATAACTTGAGCTGTTCCTGTTTTACCTGCAATTGGAATTTGTGAGTTTCTAACATTAGCAACAGCAGTTCCACCTCCATGATTAGTAACTTCAAACATCCCTTGTCTGATAAGTGCAAAGTGTTCACTTGATGTATCAAGATCAATTATTTTTACGCCATTTTGTGATTTTATAAAATGTGGTTGTACAAGTTTACCAGTTGCTAGTGCACCTGTATATCTTGCAATTTGCATTGGTGTAACATTTAAAAACCCTTGTCCAATAGATGAAACAACCGTTTCACCCTGATACCATGGCATTTTTAAAATATTTTGCTTCCACATTTTATTTGGATTAATCCCAACTGATTCATTTGGCTGGTCAACTCCAGTTTGCTCACCTATTCCAAATTTTTTTAGCGTTTTACTTATATTATCAATCCCTATTTTTAAACTCCCTTTATAAAAGAAATCATCACAACTTTCCCTTATGGCTTTTATAAATCCTGTTTCACCATGTCCACTTTGTCTCCAACATCTAAAATTTCTATTTCCAAATTGCAACGAACCAGTACAATAAATAGAAGTATCAGGACTAATTCCATTTTCCAAAAATGATATTGCGACACCCATTTTTATAACCGAACCTGGTGGATATTTACCATTTATGAGTTTGTTTGTAAATGGGTGATTAAAATCATTGATAATATTATTCCAATCATCGTGGCTAACACCATTTACAAAAATATTATTATCAAATTCAGGAAAACTTCCCCCTGCTAAAATCTCACCATCATTAACATCCATAACAATAACCGCCCCAGATTGATCGGCAAAAATCTCATGAATATATTTTTGTAATCTCATATCAACTGTTGTGTGTATATCTTGTACACTTGGTGGTTTATCTCCTGCAATTCCTACTATTTTATAAACAGAATTTACTTTTATTGTTTTAACCCCGAGTTCACCTTGAAGCTCTTTATTATAAAACTTCTCCAAACCACTTTTACCAATCGTTTCATAATATTTTTGTTTTTCATCTTTTTCTATGTCTTTAACACTTATTCTCCCTGTATATCCTATAAAATGGGCGCCAATATTTCCATACGGATAAAATCTACTTGTTGATGATTTTATCTCTACATAGTCATTTGAATTAAATATAGGGTAGTACTTAAAAAAATCATCATAAGGTATATGCTCAACCAAAACTATATCTTCATGACGATACATGCTATCTTCGTTCATATATGTTTTTTCCAAGTCTGCGTAAGTATATTGCGGAAAGTATTTCTCTATAAGCCTAAAAATATTTTGTAATTCACCAACTGTTTTTGAAGCTTGAAGATGTGGTTTAACTGTAATTCTAAAACCAATTTTATTAAGTGCTAAAAAATCGCCATTTCTATCCAATATTGCCCCTCTAGGAGCTGGGGTATATTCCCTTTTTAAATGATTTTTGTTTGATAGATTTTCATAATATTCATTTGAAGCGATACTAAGATTAAAAACCCTACCAAGTATCAAAATACAAATAGCGATAGCAAAATAGATAACAACCAAAATTCTCAAAACAATATCCTCATACAAATAATAACAATAGGGTCATATCTATAAGATAATTCAAAAGTAAAGTAGCTGACAGCCCAATTGTTATTTCGCCTAAAATATTAAACAATCCAAAAACACCACCATAAAAAATAAAAACTATCACAATTGCTGATAATTTATGAGAAGCTAGTGCGATTTTTAATTTTGGTGCGATAAACATATGAATAAAAAATGCCAATAACGAAAGGCTAAAAAGTTTTAAACCTTGCGAAAGCTCAATAATTGAAAATGCGATAACCATTGAAGTAAATGTGTAATAATTTTCTTTTTCTAAACTGCTACTAAAAACTACATAAACTATCCCTATAAGTAATAATGACAAAAAATGTACTGGGAGAAAAATATTTGCAACAACAACAATTGTCAAAAATGAGAAGATAACAATGGGATTATTGAGAGAAGTTTTTTTGTCCATTTTGAAAATATAGCATATATTTTATTTACTATTACTAAGAAATTAAGCTAAGAAAAAGTTATGGTTAAATCCCATATAATCCGAGCAATTTTAAAAATTTAATAGGAAAATATAATGATTAATTGGTTAGAAACTCATAAAAATGACAAAGTAAGAACTCAAATGTATTACGCAAAACAAGGGATTATAACTCCACATATGGAGTATGTAGCAAAAGTTGAAAATGTAGATGCTGAACTTATAAGAAGCGAAGTTGCAAGAGGCAGAATGATAATTCCTGCAAATGTAAACCATAAAAACCTAAAGCCAATGGCAATAGGGATCAAATCTACTTGTAAAATCAATGCTAACATTGGTTCGTCTGCACTAGCAAGTGATATTCAAGGAGAGATTGATAAAGTTGATGTTTGCCTAAAATATGGAGCTGATACGATTATGGATTTAAGCACAGGTGGTGATTTAGATAGCATTAGAGAAGCTGTTATTTCCCACTCTTATGTGCCAATAGGAACCGTTCCAATTTATCAAATCATACATGACTGTGGTGGTGATGTAAATAAACTTGATATTGAGACTATGCTTTCAACATTAGAAAAACAAGCACTTCAAGGGGTTAGTTATTTTACAATTCATGCTGGATTTTTACTAGAAAATATGCCAAATATTGCAAAAAGAAAAATGGGGATAGTAAGTCGAGGTGGTAGTCTTATGGCATCTTGGATGATGCACTACCACAAAGAAAATCCATTTTATGAAGCATTTGATGCAATTTTAGATATTTGTGCAAAATATGATGTTTCACTTTCTTTAGGGGATAGTTTAAGACCTGGTTGTTTAGCAGATGCAAGTGATGAAGCACAATTAAATGAACTTAAAATCTTAGGAGAACTTACGCTTAAAGCTTGGGAACGAAATGTGCAAGTTATGATAGAAGGTCCTGGTCATGTTCCACTTAATCAAATTGAGAGAAATATGAAACTTGAAAGGGAGTATTGTCATGAAGCTCCTTTTTATATACTGGGACCACTTGTAAGTGATATTGGTGCTGGGTATGATCATATCACAAGTGCTATTGGTGCCGCTATTGGAGGATGGCACGGATGTAGTATGCTTTGTTATGTTACACCAAAAGAGCACTTAGGACTACCAAATGCGGAAGATGTAAGAGCTGGGATTATTGCTTATAAAATAGCCGCACACGCAGCAGATATAGCAAGAGGGAGAAAAGGTGCCAGAGATATTGATGATGAGATGAGTGATGCTAGATATAATTTTGATTGGAATAAACAATTTGAACTTGCACTAGATAGTGACAAAGCAAGGGAATTTCATGATGAAACTTTACCTCAAGACGTCTTTAAAGACGCAGAATTTTGTTCAATGTGTGGACCAAAATTTTGTAGTTACAAAATCACAAGAGAGATAGTTGCCTCTCATCCAAGCTTAGCAGCAAACTAGATTTTAGGAAATAAAATAATGGATTTTATAAACGGACTAAGTGAAGCAAACCCTGAGAGATTTTTTCTTTTAAGCACTTTGATATTTGGCTTTCTATATGGCTTTATAGCCCAAAGGGAGCAATTTTGCTTTAGCGGAGGGATAAAAGATTTTATCCTTTTTGGGCAAACAAAAAGAACCGCATCACTTATTATGGCGATATTAACAGCAATTTTAGCTACACAATATTTTGGATACAAACTTGAAATTGATTTTTTAGATACAAGATATTTTTCAAATGTTAACTATCTTTTTATAGTTGTTGGTGGAATCTTATTTGGTTATGGGATGATGGTAAGTGATGGATGTAGCAGTCGTCACCTTATAAAATTAGCTGGGAGAGATATAGACTCCTTGTTTGTACTTTTAGCTCTTGGGATATTCTCATTTATTACTTATACTACACTAGCTACTTTTAATGAAATTATTTACAGTAGTGCGCTAGTAAATTATTTCCAACAAATTGAAGCTACAAAAATAAGTTTGTATTTTATTGTAACTGTTTTGGTTTTGTTTTTATTCAAAAGTTTAGGAAAATTTAAAAATATATTGCAAACTTGGGATGGTGTTTTAATTGGACTACTTGTTGCGTTTGGTTGGGCTTTAACATCATATTTTATAAATGAGATGTTTTTAGAAGAAACTCTTCAAAGCTTATCTTTTGTCTATCCACTTGGAAAAGTAATCGAATATGGATATAGTAAATTTGAAACAACTATACTAATTTTTCCAGTTATTGTTATGATTGGTGTTTTAATTGGGGCTTTTGTTTCTTCACTTTTCAATAAAAAATATAGTAAAAAACAAATGTGTGATACAACAAATCAAACTCCACCTAAACTTTGGCACAAAATGGCTGGTGGTGCTTGTATGGGAATTGGTGGAATGTTAGCTATTGGATGTACTGTTGGGCAAGGACTTAGTGGGCTTTCAACACTTTCCCTTGCGTCTTTGATTGCAATAATATCGATATATATTTCAGCTTATATTACAGCTTATTTTATGAGAAAAAATAACTCATTAGTGGCTTGTTTTTACTTCGATTTTAAACAATAATATATAGTGAATTATAAATTCACTATATATTATCAATTAACCTTGGATTTAAAGTATTGATTTTCTCCATCCATTCTTGTTCTTTTAAATCCAAAGGTATTTTAGATTGCTTACCCCTAAATGCCCATTGGATTGTATAAAAATCTTTTGTACCTCTGATTACTTGTATTAATGCTGTTTCGCTTTTACCAGAAATATTGCCACAACTAACTACAAAAGTTTGTTTTGTCTCATTTGATTCTTCCTTGAGCATTAAAAGTGAAAATGTTGTAGGACAAGCATTTCTGAAGCCCTCAATCATAAAAGAAGAAAAATTCTCTTTAGTAACATGTGGCAAGGTGGCTACATTCTTAGCACCACTAACTGTTATCATCTCACTCCAAACATCTAGTGTTTGACCTTTTGGAACAATCTCAAGTAAAAATGACACTCCACTATCTTGTCTTTCAGAATAAGGTGGCCATAATGTCTCAGGTATTACAAAATAAACTGTTTGGTTATAGACTCTAACAACACTTTGCATACTTTTGACATAATTTGATTCAGAAGCATGTATTTGAAATGGTGACATGAAAACAATAAATGCAATCAAAAATTTATTTAGTTTTTTCACTAATAACCTTTAAGTAATTTTTTTTAGTTTATCAATAACTCTCTAAAACTTTATTAAATTTATTCTCTTGGACTAAAATACCTACAAAATCAAATTAAGACAAAATTTATCTTACTTAGTTAGAATTCCCACGATTTCGAAAGAAATAATGTAGAAATAAGCTATAAAAATAGGACATTTTAAAGGAAAAAATTATGATAACAATTGAAAATATAAAAGAGAAATTATCAAATGTAAAATATCCAGGATTTGCAAAGTCAATAGTTGATTTTGGATTTATAAAAGATATTGCAGTTGATGGAGATAAAGTTGCAGTGTATGTTGAGATAACATCAAGTGCACAGGAAGTTGAAGCAGAATTAAGAGAAAACATCACAAAAGAACTTACAATTTTAGGTATCTCTAATCCAAGTATCACGATAAATAAACCGCAAGCACCAAAGCAGATGAGCAACTCTATGAGTGGAAATAATATGACTCCACAAGTTAAAAACTTTGTTATGGTTAGTTCAGGAAAAGGTGGGGTAGGAAAATCAACAACATCGGTAAATCTTGCTATTGCACTTGCTATGCAAGGGAAAAAAGTGGGGCTACTAGATGCTGATATATATGGACCAAATATCCCTCGTATGATGGGACTTGAACATAATGAACCTGAAATAATCGGAAATAAAATAATGCCTTACAAAGCTTATGGTGTAGAAGTTATGTCTATGGGGAGTTTAGTTGAAGAGGGAAAAGCTCTTGTTTGGAGAGGTGCTATGATACAAAAAGCAATCCAACAACTTTTACGAGATATTTTGTGGTCTGAACTTGATGTTTTAGTTATAGATATGCCTCCAGGAACTGGTGATGCTCAGCTGACTTTAGCTCAAAGTGTACCAGTTGCAGCAGGGATAAATGTAACAACTCCACAACATGTGGCACTTGATGACAGTAGAAGAAGTTTAGAGATGTTCAGCAAACTTCATATCCCAATTGCTGGAATCATCGAAAATATGAGTGGTTTTGTATGTCCAAAATGTGGTGAAGAGAGTGATATTTTCGGAAAAGGGACTTGTGAAGAGTTGGCTAAAGAGTACAACACAAAAGTTTTAGCAAATATACCAATTGAACCTAGCATTAGAGTTGGTGGAGATGATGGAAAACCAGTTGTTTATTTTTATCCAGATAGCAAAACAGGGAAAAAATACCTTCAAGCTGCACAGCAACTTTGGGAACAAATTGAAAAAGCAAACGCAAATGGAGAGATAGGAAATGATGCAATTCAACCAAATCTTCCAAAAGGTGTAAGTGCTTGTAGCACTGAAGGTCAAGCGTATCAAAAAGAACAAGCTGCTAAAAAAGAGGCTGAAAAAGCTTCAAAAAGTGGTGGATGTTGTGGTGGAGGACACTGCGACTAACAAATAGGTGATTGATAAGAATTATTGCCTCGCAGTGACTGAAGTGTATGACTTTTCAAAATAAGGCAAATATTTCAACTAATTATTTAAAAGAGGGAATTTCTCCCTCTTCTTTACAAAATACAATACCCCTCATCGATAACATTTCTAATAACATCCTCTTCAAGTTTACCTCTAAGTCGTCTTATCAATGCTCGAAGTCCGTCCAAAGTCATCGTTTTATTTTCATATACCGCTTCATCTATATTGGCATAAGTAGTTACTAAACCTTTATTTTCAACCAAAAGCATTAAAAATCTTCTCTCTTTTTTTGACAAAGTTGTATTTGGTTTGAGTTTTATCTCTTTGAGATTTTCACTCAGATTTGAAAAATGTAAATCTATTTTTAACCGCAATTCTTCCAAATGAAATGGTTTTTTAAGATAATCAATACAGCCAAAATTGTAGGCGCTTTTGATTGTTTGGATGTCAATATTGGATGAGATGATGATGATTTTTGCATTTTTTGATTGATTTTGGATGAGTTGTAAAAGTTCAAGTCCAGAGATATTTGGAACATTGATATCCATAATATACAAGTCATACATCGAATCGATTGCATCAATCACATCATTGCCATCATAAAAAACATCAACACTATATCCACTATAATGAAGTGCATCACATATCGATTTATTTAAAGCTATATCATCTTCAAGGAGTAAAATTTTCATAATGATTTATAGCATTATGAAATGTCATCGGAATGACATTTGAACAGATAGATAAAAATATTTTCATTTTTTTCATTATTTTTACTATTTGAAACCACATCAAAGATGATATTGTATTTTTGTGAGATATTTTTGACGATATTTAGCCCCAAACCATATCCACCCACAACATTATTTTCTCTGTAATATTTGCTAAATATCTTATTTGTGTTATCGATTCTTACCCCAAAGTTTTTAAATTGCAGTTTATTTTCTCTAAGGAGTATCTCAATAGTGCTATTTGGAACACTGTATTTGATGGCATTTGAGATGTTATTGTCGATAAGCCTTATAAGTTCAGTTTTCGACATCATCACTTGACACTCACTATTGATATCTGAAACTATTTTCCTACCGTTCATTGAAGCTATTTTTAAAAAATATTCGATTCTCTCTTCTACAATCTCTTCCAAATCCAAAATCTCCACCACATAATCTTCTGCCCCTTTTTTTATCATAAACTCCATATCTTCATACGATTTATGCAAAATCTTCACAGCACTATCGATTTGATTTGAGTATTCATCTTCCCCAAGTTGAGCTTTTTTTAAATCGTTATTTAAAGTGATGATGCTTAGTGGAGTTTTGAGTTCGTGCATCGCACTTTGGATAAATCTATCTTGATTGGAAAGCGTTATCTCTTTTGTTCTCACAAGTGAGATGATAACAATCGCAATAAGCCCAAAAACAGTTAAAATAGCAAACAAATAATCAACATTTTGTATCTCCTGAAGATGTGCAGTTTCATCTAAAATGATAGAAAATATTATCGTTGTATCATCAAAGATTGAGCTTTTTGTAGAAAAATAAAGAGCATGAAAGTGGACACCATCTTTTATAAATTCACTTGAATAGATAGTTTTCTCTTTGAGTGTAGAGGCTACTTTTTGCCCCTCTTGTATCCTCTTTTGAATCTCCTCTAAAGTTGGCTTATATGATGGAAAATCTTTTAAAATCAAATCATTGATAAACCCCGTATTTACTTTGATAAAAGCTTTTGCTTCTACGATATTTGGGTAATTATTTAAAACTTCTCGAATAGACTCTAATTCGATTTTGGTTTGTGGGTAGTTGTAGCTAACTTGTAAAATCCCAGCTTTATCTTTTGTGTAGTATGAATCGCTAAATGAGAAGAAATTTTTTGCTGATTTTTCAAAAATAGGGGTGCTGACACCTATTTGATTATTTGTGAAATGCTCATCAAACTCTCTTTTTGCAAAAGAAAGATTGAAATTCAAATCTTTTAGATAAGTTGTATTTTTGATAACATACTCTTTGTTTGAGATGTAAATATTATACGGTTTGTTTTTGCACCCTTGATTTATCATATCGTGAATTTGTTTGAGATTTAAAGAAAGTGGGTCTTGGTTTGAAGTGGCTAGATAATTTAGCACTTTTTGGTGTTTGGTTTCCAAAATATCTTTTTGTTTGGTGTAATCATAAAGCAATTTTGAAAGCATCCCATCGACATCATTTTTGATTTTGTAAAAGAGTATTTGAGTATCTTTTTCGTGAGATTTTTGGATACTTTTCGTTAAAAGTCTATACCCTACAAAGTCCAAAACTAAAAATATCAAAACAATAAAAAATATAAATGATGAGAATTTGAGAGTTTTGATTTGAAGCCTTTTTGTAATAGTGTCGTATAAATTAGCAAAATAGTAGCAAATTTTAACAAAAAACTTCAAAAAGTCATTTCTATGACATTTGAATTCTGTATTATGACTCGTAAAAAATAAAAGCATAGCCTGGAAAATTGCTAATTATTTTAATTTGATAGCGATGACACTAAAAGAGTGTGAACATAGAGATAAATTACATAATAGTTAAATATCTCATTAATTTTAAAAGGAATGGAGCATATGGAAGAATATTCAAAAAATGAAGAATTTGGTAATCAAGGAATACATCGAGTTAGAGACCCTTTATCTATTTTGATAGTGTTGGCATTTATTGCCATGGAAGTATTTGTTGTTTACAAGATGATTGAGGGTTCAAATGGTTTTGGTGGTTTTGGTGATTTTCTAATCATTATTGCAATTTTTGTTTTACCAGTATTAAGATTAATTGCCATTTGGAACGGGGTCGAGATTGATTATGACAATGGAATATTAACACTACCAGGTGGCGGAATATCAGCTAATTCAATCTTTGATTATCTCAATCCTGTATTTATGTTTCAGTATTTCCTTAGAAAAGAAGTAAAACTTAGTGAAATTAAAAGCATCAGCACATCGGTAACTTCAAAAGTATATGGTGACAGTGGCAAAAGGATGTATAAATATTTAATATCTATCATAGGTAAATTTGGGGGAATTACATTGACTTATAAAGATGAAAACAAGCGAGATGAGATTTATAGTTTGATTAGAGAGATTAATCGAATGGGAACTCCATTTATGCGTTCTTAATCTTAAAATAAGAGTACAAATTTTAGCAAATCAATTTTTATCAAAAAGCTGATTTGCTTATCTATCACTCCATTTGAAAGAATCTAAGAAAATCAAATTACAATCTTTCTATATGATTTTTGAGTTCATTGATATATTGTGCATCAAAAGGTGAATAAACTCCAGTCCCACTTCTATATCTCAACAGCATCGCTGACTTTTTTTGCTTTCTCTGTTGATATTGACGGATAGCCATCATCAAATATTGTACAAAAACTCATTAAATCTTTCTTGTATATCGACACCATTTGGGATAAGTTGATTGTAAAGATTATCTTGAACTTGTAAATGTATCGTTTGCATTGATTATCCTTTTGTTTTGTAGTTTTATGGTAATAACTTAGCTAAGAAATAAGAACAATTTTCTTAATTTTAAAAATTTTTCTCAAAAACTTCAAAAAGTCATTTCTATGACATTCCATTTTTGTATCATCACCTGATTTAAAAAATAAGGAGAAAAAATGAAACTAAAAAATTTAGTACAAACGATGACACTTTCTATTTTAGCAAGTGCAATGTTAATTGGTTGTGGTGGTGGAAGCGATAGTGCAGCACCAGTAGATGATATACAAACAGGAACTTTTATCGATGCACCTGTAAAAGGGTTGTATTTTAAAACAGCAACACAACAAGGCTACACAAACGATAGTGGAGAGTTTAGCTATAAAGCAGGTGAAACAGTAGAGTTTAAACTTGGAAATTTATCACTAGGAACTGTAAGTGCTGGTGATTTGATTAGCCCTTATAAAATGGCAGGAATTCTAAGTTCTAGTGACAGTAATATTTCAACTAACATAGCATTATTGCTTCAAAATTTAGATGGCAATAGAACAAATACAGCTATGCTTGATGTGTCAAAATTAAAAGATATGAATTTAAGTGATTTTAATTTATCGGTGGGTAGTGCCACTTTCGAAACATTATTGTCAAATAAATTAACAGCTGGAAATTTTGATAACTATATTAATTCTAATGATAAATCATTGTTAACGATAGCTACAGTAAAACAATCTATGAAAACATTTGTCCAATCAAAAGAAGCAGAAATAAACAATCCAACTAAATTGATTGGTAAGTCATATGTCGGAATTGAAGGAAATGATATTTTAGGTTACGAAAAAAGAGATTTCACATTGGTTTGGAATGATTCAACAGTAAGCGGAAAATATGAGGGAGACTCGTTTTCTGGAAGCTATACCGTTACAGCAGATAAAATCATAAAAATAACTTTTGATGATGGCGATACTGATAATATTAAAATTATTGATTTTTCTCCAAATGTAGTTGCAGTTTGTTCAGCAGATACTGAAGAAGAGGCAAAAGCTTGTACTGAAGCAACTAGCTATTGGGTGGCATCAAATATTGCAGATACATTTATAGCAACAAAAAATAGTACCTCGACAACTATACTAAAAAATAAATCTTTAGTGACAAATTTTAGTGAGTTGCAGAATAAAACATTTGGTCATATAAATGGTCATTCAACATTTTCAATCAATCAAAATGGTGATATCTCATCTACCGATTTTGCACAAGGTAATACTTCTTATAAAGCTACATTCAATAATGGTGCTTTAAATATTACTGGGATTGATACATACCAAAATAATGAAGCTCTTGATGACACTTATGCAGTCTATAAATATGATTTAACGGGTGCAATACTAAATGAAAAACAATTTAGTCAACTATTTTATAACAATGCTCAATATAGTAACAAGATTTACACATTTACTAGTGGTAGTATGTATTGTAGTATGTTATGGGATCAATGCTGGCTTGATGAAACAGCTACAGCACAAGCTAATTCAAAATAAAGATTTCCCTCATCCCTAAGTTGTACTCCCCTCGCTCCAACTTTCAAAGTTGGAGCAAAAATATCACCCTTTGCCTTTTAAATATCAAATCAAATATCTAATAACATCCAAACTCTTAAAAATATTTGTCTTCAAATATCATCTTTTACAATATAATTTTCAATAAAATTAGGCTTATAAGAAAGTATATAATATAATATGTAAAATTTTACATACAAGGGGTAAAAATGGTGGCTTATAGGAGAGATGAGATAATCTCAGCAAGTGAAGTTGCAAGGGGTTTTTCTACTATTTTAAATAGTATTGTTGAAAAAACAAAAGATAGATTTGCTATATCTAAAAACAATAAATTAGAAGCAGTTATCATCGATATCAAAGAGTATGAGATGCTAAAAGATGCTTATGATAGACTTGAAGATAAAGAAATTAGTGCTATTTTAGCCCAAAGAAGTAGTGAAGACAAAGAGGTGTCTCATTCAAAAATATTAACTATTGAACTTTAAAATGAAACGGGAGATTCAACTTACTTATCTTAAAAGTGCCAAAAAGTTTTTAGATAAAAATAAAAGTATTTTAACCGAAAGTGAAGTAGATGAGCTTGTTATAAAATTTATCAAAAGTAAGTTTTATGGGATAGATATAAATATCAACTATAAACAACTTCAAGGGGAATGGGATAATTTTTATAGAATCAGAAAAGGAAATATTCGAGTGATTTTAAGCATTAAAGATGACGAAATAGTTATAGAAGCTATAATTGAGGATATAGGATCTAGAGGAGACATCTATAAATAAATAAGATTTAAAACAAATATGTCAATCTGACATATTTTCTAACTTATTAAATCTTTTTCGTTATCATTCTTTATAAATTTGATGGGGAATGATAATGAAAAAGATGACGAACCTAAAATGTGCGACAATTGATGGCATCGATGCAATAATTGTTGATATAGAGTCCACATTTACAAACGGGCTCCCTAGCTTTTCAATTGTTGGTTTAGGCAATAATGCAATCCAAGAATCAAAAGACCGTATAAAATCATCCCTACTTACAAATGATTTCAAATTTCCACCTAAAAAAATAACGATAAATCTCAGCCCAAGTGAAGTTACAAAAAAAGGTAGTCATCTTGATTGTGCTATGGCACTTTTAATTGCACTAAATGAGCAAAAAATTGACTTTCAAGATTTTTTTGTTTTTGGGGAATTGGGATTAGATGGGACTTTAAAAGATACAAGTTCAATATTTATCTTGATACTTTCACTAGCAAAACAAGGGAAAATTAAAAATGTTCTTATTCCCAAAGAATCAATCGATAAAATCTCTAAAATTCCAAATATAAACATCTTTGTAGCACAAAATCTAACAGAAGCGATAGATTTTTTTGGAAATAAAAAGGATGAAATAAAAGAGAGATACAAAGTCTTAAATAGAAGTTTTGAATACAATTTTTTACACATAGATGGTGAAAAATATTTTTACGACACAAACTATAAGCTTAACTTTTCTGATGTTAAAGGGCAAAAAATAGCAAAAAGAGCAGCGCTGATAAGTACAGCAGGAAACCACAATATACTTTTTGAAGGAAGTCCTGGGTGTGGAAAATCGATGATAACAAAAAGAATGCAATATATTATGCCTCCAATGAGCCTTGAAGAGATTTTAGAAAAAGCAAAAATTGATGCACTTGGGGGGAAAGAGCCTGATTTTAAACCGGTTAGAACATTTATAAATCCTCATCATACAAGCACAAAAGCTTCAATCTTGGGTGGGACAAAAATTGGTGAAATTGCTCTTTGTAACAATGGAATCTTATTTTTTGATGAGCTTCCACATTTCTCTAAAGATATAATTGAAGCATTAAGAGAACCCTTAGAAGATCATAATATTTTGGTTTCAAGGGTAAATACAAAAGTAAAGTATGATACAAAATTTCTTTTTATTAGCGCTATGAATCCATGTCCTTGTGGCAATCTTTTAAGTACAACAAAAGAGTGCAGATGCAATGAACTTGAGGTTCAAAGATACAAAAATAGACTTTCAGATCCATTTCTTGATAGGATTGATTTGATTATTAAGATGGGAGAAGTTTCAAAAGATGATAAAACAGATATTGATTCAGTAACTATGCATAATTTAGTTTTAAAGACATTTGAATTTCAAAAACATAGAGGTCAAACTGAGTTAAATGGAAAACTAAACGAGGAAGATATTATAAAATACTGTAAATTATCTCATGATAGTCAAGATATTTTAGATAAAGCAATCGATAGATTCTCACTCTCTTTTAGAGCAATCAATAAAATATTAAAAGTCTCTCGGACAATTGCTGATTTAGAAAGTAGTCAGGATATCAACAAAGAGCATATTTTAGAGGCTTTAAGTTATAGAAAAAGATAATTTCAATGCAACATTAAGAGAAAACCCCCAAATATTACCATTGAAATAAATTTATTTGATTTTATAGCTTGGAAACAACTATTTATATCTATGGGTAATTCTACCTTTATCGAGTGAATATGGTGTAATTTCAACCCTAACTGTATCACTTAGTAAAATTTTAATATAGTGCATTCTCATCTTTCCAGAGATATGGCATAAAACAATATGCCCATTATCAAGCTCAACCCTAAATGTTGCATTTGGTAAAACTTCTACAACCTTACCATCAATAACAATTACATCATCTTTAGCCATTCTATTTCCTTTTTAAATTTTATGACAACGGTTGTTATCATTTTAATTACTTTAAATTTTTGTTAAAATTTCAGCTTTTCCATTAACAACAGCAACTTGATGCTCATAATGGCTAGCTCTCAACCCATCTCTACTTCTAACAGACCATTTATCAATTTTATCGATTTCAGGTTCTTCATCTTTTTGGCAAATCATCGGTTCAATACAAAATACCATTCCGTTTTTTATTTTAGGACCTTGTTTTGGATTATTACCTTCAAGATAATTTGGTACTTCTGGATCACAATGAGGCTCTCGACCAATTCCATGTCCACAAAATCTAACAAGTGGGACAAAGCCCCTTTTTGTTATAAATTTCTCTAAAGCATAACTTAATTCTTTAAATCTCATTCCATCTTTGATTATGCTAATTGCATAATAAAGTGCATCTTTACTGCAAGCAATAAGATCCTCATCCTCTTTAGATATTTTACCTATTGGTATTGTAATAGCGGCATCACCATACCAACCATCAACTTCACTTCCAATATCAATACCTAAAATATCACCATCTTTTAGAACCTGAGTTGTTGGAACACCATGAATAATAACTTCATTAAGTGATGTACAAATTGCATTTGGAAACCCATAAAGCCCTTTAAATGAAGGTCTAGCTCCAAGACTTAAAAGGTATTCTTCACCCATTTTATCAACATCCAATAAAGTCATTCCAGATTTTACATTGTCTTGTAAGTAAGAAAGGGTCTTCGCGACCGCATGACCTGCGATACGAAGCTTTTCTATTTCATTTTGTTTTCGAAGAGGTATTGCCAAATTTTACAAACCCACAGCGCTTAAAGTTTTATATTTATTCATATATTGTTGAGCTTCAATTTTTCTCATAGTATCAATGGCAACTTGAACTACAATCATAACTGCAACACCACCAAAGAAGAATGGAACACCCATAGCTTTAACAATTAACCATGGAATTGTTGCGACAGCACCTAAATATACAGAACCCCATAAAGTCAATCTACTTGCAGTTTCATTTAAAAAGTCTTTTGTAGTATCTCCAGTTCTAATACCTGGGATAAATCCACCTTGTCTTTTTAAGTTTTCACTAATATCTTTTGCATTAAATGTAATTGATGCATAAAAATATGCAAAAAATACAACAAAAATAAATGTCAAAAGGTTAAATGTATAACTATTTGGATTAAGATAATCAGCAATAATCATCACATATTCATTTTGACTACCTTGTAAGATAGTAGATGGAAACATTAAAATCGCACTTGCAAAAATTACAGGAATAACACCACTAAGATTTAACTTAATAGGGATGTAATTCATAATTCTTTTTGATTGATTTTCCATCATCACTTTTTTGCTATAAGTTATAGGAACTCTTCTCTCAGCTAACTCTACATAAATGATAAATCCAACTGTAGCAAGTATTATCACTAATAATGCAATAACTGTTAAGAAATTCATTTGTCCATTGTTAACTAATTCAACTGTTCCACCTATTGCACTTGGAATTGCGGAAACAATACCTGCAAAAATAATTAAACTTATACCGTTACCAATACCCCTTTGTGTGATTTGTTCACCAATCCACATAAGTAACATTGTTCCAGTTAACATCGATATTGTAGCTATAAAGATAAATGTATTAAGATCTAACATAATAGCACTTGCTCCTGTTTTACCTGTCAATGAGTTTAATCCCATAGAAACACCAATTGCTTGGATTATAGTAATAACAATAGTTGTGTATCTAATGATTTGCATATATTTTTGCATTCCGTCTCGCTCTTTTTTCATTTTACCAAGAGCAGGGAAAGTAGCAGCAAGTAGCTCCATAATAATAGAGGCAGTGATGTAAGGCATAATACCAAGTGAGATAATACTCATTCTTTCAACAGCATTCCCACTAAACATATTAGCAAGTCCCAACGCGTTGTTTGAATTTGTATCAAAAAACTCTTTAATTACATTAAGATCGACACCAGGAACTGGCACATAAGCCAGCAATCTGTATATTAAAACAAATCCTAAAGTTATTAAGATTTTATTTAATAAGTCTTTATTCACAATTATTTACCAGCTGTAACAGTAATGTTTTCGTCTTTGATTTTAGATACTAAATCTTTAGCACCCAATCCGATTAATTTCACTTTTGAAACAGTGCTAGAAATTCTGTAAACTTCTTTAATTGAAGCCATAGTAATCTCAGCTAATTCAGCTATTTTAGTAACTTTATCAACATTGATTGTCATTGGTTTTACAACTCTTGAAGTAAATCCAACTTTAGGAAGTCTTCTATGAAGTGGTTGTTGTCCACCCTCAAAACCTCTTTTCATTGAATAACCACTTCTAGCTTTTTGACCTTTGTTACCTTTTCCAGCAGTTTTACCGTTACCAGTAGCATGCCCTCTTCCTACTCTTTTACTATTTTTAGTACTTCCAGCAGCAGGAGTTAAATCTTGTAATATTGACATTTTCTATCCTTTTATCATAGCTAATGCTTCAACAGTAGCTTGAACTAAATTGTTTGGATTATTTGAACCTAAAGATTTTGCAATAATATCTTTAATACCAACAAGCTCAAGAACAGGTCTAGCAGCTCCACCAGCAATTAGTCCAGTACCTTCAGATGCAGGTTTTAATAAAATTCTACTTGCATTATATTTATGCTCAATATCATGGTTAATAGTTGTACCATGTACATTAACTTTTACTAAAGATTTAAATGCATCATCAAGTGCTTTCTTGATAGCATCTGGAACCTCTTTAGCTTTACCTGTACCAAAACCAACTGTACCTTTTTTATCTCCTACAACAACAAGAGCAGTAAATCTAAATCTTCTACCACCCTTAACAACTTTAGTAACTCTTCCTATCTTTACGATAGCTTCTTCGAAATCTTCTCTATTTATTACCGCCATCATAAGCCCCTTATACTCTGATTCCATTGTCTCTTAGTGCATCAGCAAAGCTTGCTATTACACCATGATACAAGTAACCATTTTTATCAAATACAACTGTTTCGATATTTTTAGCTTTTAAGTTTTCTGCCATAACAGCAGCAACTTTAACAACATTTTCTTTATTTACACCAAGTTTCATAGCTCTACTATCAACAGCTGCAAGTGTTACACCAGCAACATCATCGATAGCTTGAGCATAAAAATATTTATTAGATTTAAAAACTGTAAGTCTAGGTTTAGCTACACTTCCATCAATTTTCCCTCTAATTCTTCTTTTTCTTCTTAATCTTAATGCATTTTTTTTCGCTAAGTCTTTAATTCTACTCATAATTTATACCTTACTTTTTAGAAGTTTTTCCGGCTTTTCTAATGATTGTCTCATCAGTATATTTAACACCTTTACCTTTGTATGGTTCTGGTTTTCTAAAGCCTCTAATTATTGCAGCAACTTGACCAACTTGTTGTTTGCTACTACCTTTTACATTAATTATATTTTTGTCAACACTAATTTCAATATCAGCAGGAATATCAAAATTTATAGGATGTGAATAACCAAGTTGTAACTCTAAAATATCACCTTTAACAGCAGCCTTATAACCAACACCGTTAATCTCTAAAGATTTACTAAATCCTGATACTAAACCAGTGATTGCATTTGCAGTTAATGATCTATAAGTTCCCCAAAATGCTTTATCTTGAGATGTTTCACCCTTAAGTCTAAATACAATATTTCCTTCAGAAACATCAATTCCAACTCTACTGTGCGTATCAAGTTCAACAACTTTGCTACCTTTTTTGATAACAACAACTGAACCATTTACAGATACTTCAATACCAGCTGGTATAGCGATAGGTAATTTACCAATTCTTGACATAACTCACCCCTTACCATATAGAACAAAGAATTTCACCACCAACATTTAGTTTGTAAGCTTCATCATTACTTACAACACCTTTGTTAGTAGAAACAACTATTGTTCCATATCCATTTTTAAAATTTTTAAGTTCAGTAGCAGATTTATAAACTCTTCTTCCTGGCTTAGATTCTCTTTTTACTTCGTTGATAACACTTTTTTCATTGTCGTCATACTTTAAAACTACTTTTAAAGATTTTTTATTGTTTCCAATATCTTCTACACTGTAACTTTCAATGTAATTTTTTTGCTTTAAAACATTCATAACTGCTTCAACTGTATTAGAGTGAATTAGAGTAGTTACTTCTAATTTTCTCATAGCAGCATTTCTGATTCGAGTTATTGCGTCTGCGATTAAATCATTCATCATGGGCTTATCCTCTTTCTTTTTTTATTTTAATTGTTACCAACTAGCTTTTCTAATTCCAGGAATTAATCCCTCATTAGCCATCTTTCTTAAACATATTCTACAAAGTCCAAAATCTCTATAAACAGATTTTGGTCTTCCACAAATTGAACATCTTGTGTACGCTCTAGTAGAAAATTTAGCAGGTTTAGCTGCTTTTAGTATCATAGCTTTCTTTGCCATTATGCTCTCCCAGTTTTAGTAAACGGTACACCAAGAAGTTCTAACAATCTAAATGATTGTACATCACTATCTGTTGTAGTTGTTATTGAAATATTCATTCCGTGAGTTTTGATGATATTATCATACTCAACTTCTGGGAACATCAATTGCTCATCAAGACCGAAGTTAAAGTTACCGTGACCGTCAAATCCAGTTCTATCAACTCCTCTAAAGTCTTTTACTCTTGGAAGTGCTATTGAGCATAATTTATCCATAAAATTATACATTTGCTCACCTCTAAGTGTAACTTTAACACCAACTGGCATATCTTCTCTAACTTTAAAACCAGCAACTGATTTTTTAGATTTGATAGTAACAGCTTTTTGTCCAGCAATTAAAGAGATAGTATCGCTAATATTTTGCATTAATTTAGTATCTTTCATAGCTTCACCAGCACCCACAGAGATAGTAACTTTCTCTAAAGCAGGTGTTAACATTTTGTTTTGAACAAATTCAGATTGTAAAACAGGTCTGATTTCATTTTTATATTTTTCAAATAATCGTGCAGCCATATTATTCACCCTCTACTTTTGATACATTAGAGATATCAATTGGCATCTCTTTATTTACAAAACCACCATTTGGGTTTTTCTCAGCATCTGGTTTAACAGTTTTTTTAGCAATTTTACAATCTTTAACGATCACTTTTCCTAATTTAGGAAACACTGCTAATACTTCACTGATTTTACCTTTATCATCACCAGCAATAATTTTTACACTATCACCTTTTTTAATTTTATATTTAGTAGCCATTATAATACCTCCGGAGCAAGTGAAACAATTTTCATAAATCCACTATATCTAACTTCTCTAGCAACTGGTCCGAAAATTCTCGTTCCAATTGGTTCTCTTTTTGCATCTATAATAACAGCTGCATTATCATCAAATCTAATTAAAGAACCATTTTCTCTTTGAACCTCTTTATGAGTTCTAACGATAACAGCTTTAACAACTTGACCTCTTTTAATCTTAGCAGCATGTGGAACAGCTTTTTTTACTGAAGCCACGATTACATCACCAACTGTTGCGTATCTTCTTTTAGAACCACCTAAAACTTTAATACACATAATCTCTTTAGCACCACTGTTGTCAGCTACATTTAATCTTGTAAAACTTTGAATCATTAGTTAACTCCCGCAGAAATTATTGTATTTAATCTAAAAGACTTAGTTTTAGATAATGGTCTGCATTCAACAGCCGAAATTGTATCACCAACATTCACTTCATTTTTTTCATCATGAACTAAATATTTTTTAAATCTCTTTACAGTTTTGTGGTATTTTGGGTGTAAAACTTTTCTCGTTACAAGAACAGATACAGTTTTGTCTCCGCTTCTTTTAACCACAACACCTTGAATTTCTCTTTTATGTGAATTCATTATCTTATCCTTAGTTTGCACTAACTGCAGTTATAGCAGTTTGAATTCTAGCTATATCTTTTTTAACTAGCTTTAATTCACTTGTGTTAGTTAATTGCATTGTTTTTAACTTAGCTCTAAGTTCAAACAATAACACCTTTTTCTCTTTTAATAATGCTTTTAGTTCTTCTAAACTTTTAGTATTTAAATCAGAATATATCATTTTGCGCCTCTAATGTTACGATTTTTGTTTTAAATGGTAATTTATGAAGAGCTAAAGTTAATGCTTCTCTTGCTAATGATTCTTCAACACCAGCCATCTCAAAACAAATTCTACCTGGCTTAATGTTCATTACCCATTTATCAACACTTCCTTTACCTTTACCCATCCTAGTTTCAAGTGGTTTAGCAGTTAAAGGTTTATCAGGGAATACAGTAATCCAAACTTTACCAGTTCTTTTTACTTTTCTCGTCATTGCAATCCTTGCTGCTTCGATTTGTCTTGAATCTATTCTTCCATGTTCTAAAGCTTTAAGTCCGATAGTTCCGTAAGAAAGTTCGCACCCTCTCATAGAGTTTCCTCTATTTCTACCTTTCATCACTTTTCTGAATTTAGTTCTTTTAGGCATTAACATGATTAGTTACCTCTTCTTGCTGGTTTACTTGGTCTTCTTTTTTTGTTATCAAACTCTTCAGTTTTTTCTGGTTGGATACCTTTTGCAAGTACTTCACCTTTGAAAATCCAAACTTTAATTCCAGTACAACCATAAGTAGTATGACCTTCAGCAAAACCATAATCGATTTTTGCTCTTAATGTATGCAATGGAACTCTTCCTTCTAAATACCACTCAGTTCTAGCCATTTCAGCTCCACCAAGTCTTCCAGAAACAGACACTTTAATACCTTTTGCTCCAGCTTTGATAGCATTTTGCATAACTCTTTTCATAGCTCTTCTAAATGCAACTCTTCTTTCAAGTTGTTGAGCTACATTTTCAGCAGCTAATTGAGCAGAAAGGAAAGGTTTTCTCTCTTCTTTGATATTTACAGCGATCTCTTTTCCAACTAATGATGCAAGAGCAGTTTTGATCTTCTCAACATCAGCACCTTTTTTACCAATTATGATACCTGGTTTAGCTGCAACGATAGTAACTCTAACTTTTTTAGCAGTTCTTTCGATTACAGTTTGTGCTATACCAGCATAATAAAGTTCTTTTTTAATATATTTTCTGATTTTATCATCTTCGGCTATATTAGCAGGCATTTTATCAAAACTTGGAAACCATCTGCTTTCCCAGTTTCTATTAATCCCTAATCTTAGTCCAATTGGATTTACTTTTTGACCCATTACTTATCTCCTTCTCTTGCAGCTACTTCAACATAAATATGTGCAGTAGGTCTATGCTTAGGTGATGCACTTCCTCTAGCTCGTGGAGTAAATCTCTTAAGAACTGGACCTTTGTCAACTCTACAACTTGTAACGATTGCGTCTTCTGATTCTAAACCAGCATTAGCAACAGCAGAAGCTATAACTTTTGCAATAATTCCAGCTGCTTTATTTGGAGTAAACTCTAAAGAAGCGATAGCCACTTCAGCATTCATACCTTGAACTTCTCTAGCTATTAATCTAGCTTTAATTGGAGAAAGTCTAATAAATTTCAATGTTGCTTTACTCATTGATTAACCTACCTTTCTTTGAACAGAACCTTTGTGTCCCTTAAATGTTCTAGTTGGTGCAAATTCACCTAATTTATAACCGATATGATTTTCAGTAATAGTTACTGGGATGAAATTTCTTCCATTGTGTACAGTAAATGTTAATCCTATCATAGTTGGTAAAATCGTACTTCTTCTTGACCAAGTTTTAATTGGTTTTTTGTCATTAGTTTCTATAGCTTTAGTCACTTTTTTTGATAAATGAGCATCAACAAATGGACCTTTTTTAATACTTCTTGCCATTATTTACCCTTATTTCTTTCTTTTTGAGATAATCAGTCTATCACTAGCTTTTTTCTTTCTAGTTTTATAACCTTTAGTTGGCATACCCCATGGAGTAACAGGATGTCTACCTGGACCAGTTTTACCTTCACCTCCACCGTGTGGGTGATCGATTGGGTTCATTGCAGATCCTCTTGTTTGTGGTCTAATACCCATATGTCTAGCACGACCAGCTTTACCAATTACCATATTAGAATAATCTTCATTTCCAACTATTCCAATTGTAGCCATACAAACACCAAGAATTTTTCTCATCTCACCGCTTGGAAGTCTCATAATTACATACTTGTCTTCTCTACCCATAACTTGAGCATATCCACCAGCAGATCTTGCGATTTGACCACCATGTCCTGGACTCATCTCAATATTATGAACCATTGTACCAACAGGGATACTCATAAGTTGCATAGCATTACCAGTTTTAATATCAAGACCACTTATAGCCGCTTGTATACTATCTCCAACTTTCATACCACTTGCTTGTAATATATATCTTTTGTCACCATCAACATAAGTAACAAGACAAATTCTACAATTTCTGTATGGGTCATATTCAACAGTTGTTACTGTACCTGGAATATCAAATTTATTTCTTTTAAAATCGATAATTCTATATTGTTTTTTTGCACCAGCTTCTTTATGTCTGCTTGTTATTCTTCCGTTATTATTTCTACCAGCAGTAGCTTTCACTTTTACTAAAAGAGATTTAACAGTAGGTTTTGAAGTAATATCAGAAGTGTCCATAACACTCATAAATCTTCTTGCAGGTGTAATTGGTCTAAATTTTTTAATTGCCATCTTTACTTTCCTTATGCCGATAGGTTCGCTATTTGAGCGCCTTCAGGTAATGTTACATAGAATTTTTTGAAGTCTGGACGAGATCCAATTCTCCCTTTAAATCTTTTAACTTTACCATTTTGTCTTAAAGAATTTACATTTTTAGGTGTTACTCCAAAATACTCTTTAAATACCTCTTTTAATCCATTTTTAGTCATTTTAGGACTAGTCTGAACAACAATTACTCCATTTTCTTGAAGTGCTATTGTTTTTTCTGTATAAAGGATCGATTTGATATCTGTAATATCTGCCATATTTTACCCTTCTTCTTAAGCTATTAAGCTGTCAACCACAGCTTTTTCAATCAATATTGAGTGAAAAGCAGCTATTGCATAAGCATTTAATTCTGATTTTTCTATCACATAACAATTTTTAATATTTCTAAATGCAAGGTATGTATTGTCATCAAAATTTTCAACAACAATCAATACATCTCTTTTGTTTATTTTATTAACTATTGCAGCCGCATCTTTAGTTTTTGCAGATTCAACTTTTATAGAATCAACAACAAATAAACAACCTTTTTCAGCCTGAGCATTAATTGCATAATTAAGTGCTAAAACTTTTTGTTTTTTATTTATTTTTTGGTTGTAGTTTCTATTTGATGGTCCAAAAACTTGTCCACCGCCAACGAATAATGGTGATCTTTTAGAACCCCATCTAGCTGCTCCACTTCCTTTTTGTGATTTAGGTTTTTTACCACCACCACTAACTTCACTTCTATTTTTAACTCTAGCCGTATTAGATCTTAAAGATGCCAAATAAGACTTTACAAATAGGTGTAAGTTATGTGCATTAATATTTTGAAATTTCTCTGGTAAAACTATTTCACCATTTGCTTCAAATTTATCATTTAGTACTACTAATTTAGACATTACGCTATCCTTACTTTTCCTAATGAACCGTTTGCGCCAGCAACAGATCCTTTAAGAACTAATATTCCAGTCTCTTTATCAAAAGAAACTATGTTGTTTTTATGAGTAATTGTTTCATTACCATATTGTCCTGGCATTTTCTTACCTGGTTGTACTCTTCCTGGCCATTCACAGTTACCAATTGATCCTGTTCTTCTACCCATTCTGTGTCCGTGAGAACCTCTACCACCAGCAAAATTCCATCTTTTTACAACACCTGAAAATCCTCTACCTTTAGTTTTAAATGTTGATTTTACAACCACACCTTCAACTAACATTGAGCTATCTAAATCTCCAGCTTCAGTGTTTACAACATTCATTGTTGCAAATCTATTAAACTCTTTTGAGATGTTGTATTTTTTTTGTTGCCCTTCGATAGCTTTGTTAAATTTCTTACCACTGCTATATGCAACTATTGCTACACCATTATTAACTTCACAAACTTTAGCATCTAATACTTTTACTAATGTAACAGGTATCGCAGGTACTGTAATAGTTCTACTCATTCCGATTTTTTCTACAATAAATTCCATCTATTACCTCCTACTCTTTACCCATTGATCTTACTTCTACATCCACTTCTGGTGCAAGATCAAGTTTCATTAACGAATCGATTGTATCTGGTGTTGCAGATACAATATCAATAATTCTTGCATGAATTCTAATTTCGAATTGCTCTCTGCTTGATTTATTAACATGTGGCGATTTTATAACAGTATATCTTCTGAATTTTGTAGGGATTGGAATCGGTCCTACTAATTCAGCTCCTGTTCGTTTAACAGCTTCGATAATCGAAGCAACAGAACGATCTAAAACTCTATGATCATAAGCTTTAAGCTTTAATCTTATTTTTTCCATTGTTTTTCCTTTAAAGAACTCGTCAGGCATTATTTTAATACAACCCTGATCTTATGTATGAGGCGGGATTTTAGCCAAAAAGATTGTTAAAGTCAATAATATTAGAGTGATTTTTAGACAAATTTATCCAATTTTTGTGAATTTATTTCCTTTTAATAAGGAACATATTAATATTTTACATGAATATCTTAGAAACTCTTTATGAAAACAAAATCACTTTTCCAACTCTTTTTGATAGAAAAGTTGTCATTAATAATAAAAAAACATTTTTATTTGGTCCAAAACTATGTGGTAAAACTTCAATTATTTTTAATTATTTAAAAGAAAATGATGAAAATTATCTATATATTGATTTTGATGATTTTAGATACGACATTGAGGACTTAAGTGAATTACAAACTTTTATCACAAAGAATAAAATAAAAACTTGTATTATTGAAAACTACATTAATGGATTTACTTTACCAAATATTGATACTTTAATACTTACAGGTCTTTACAAATCTTATATTCCAGACTTTTCATACATTAAGGTTATGCCATTAGATTTTGAAGAGTTTTTACTTTTTGATACAAAACACCAAAATACAACCAATAGTTTTAATAGCTTTTTGAAATATGGAAATATTCCAGAAATTATTGAAGTCAAAGACTACAAAAAGATAAATAGAAACAAAGAGTTAATTAAACTATACGATGCCAATCAAAATACAATTGAAATATTAAAAATCCTAGTTAAGTCATCTGGTGAGCTTAAATCACCATTTTGGCTCTACAATATCCTTAAAAAGAATATAAAAATCTCTAAAGATTTTTTTTACAAAACAATAAAAGATTTTGAAAACAACAATACAATTATCTTTTGTCCAAAATTCAATCAGCCAAATGCAGTCAAAAAAATATTTTGTTTCAATTTTGCCCTTATTGATATTGTAAGCTACAAAAAGAATTTTTCAAATCTATTTTCTAATATGATTTTCCTTGAATTATTTAATCAAAATCAAGAGATCTTTTATCTTGAGTATATTGATTTTTATACTCCACATAATAATAGTATAGTTTTGAGTATCCCATTTTACAATACTTTACAAATGTCAAAAATTCTACCCAAACTACTAAAGTATATTGATGAGCTTAAAATAAATAAAATAACAATCGTAACAATTAGTAATTTTGATACACTTTATGTTGATAAAATTGAAGCACAAATTATCCCATTTTACGAATGGGCATTAGGAAAATAGATGAATAAAAAAATATGTGGTATAGATGAAGCTGGAAGAGGACCACTTGCTGGTCCTCTTTGTGTTGCTGGAGTTATATTCAAAAAAGATATTGCAAATAATAAACAATTTACTTTTTTAAATGATAGTAAAAAACTTACAGAAAAAAAGAGGGAATTACTGTTTCCACTTATAAAGGAAAACTCCCATTACCATATTGTTTTAAAATCAAATCATGAAATTGATAAATTTGGAATTTCATATTGTCTAAAAACAGCAATTATGGAAATTATGAACAATATCCCAAAAGACGAGGGGATTAATTTTTTAATAGATGGAAACACATCTTTTGGAATTGAAAACTTAAATCATCTTATAAAAGCTGACACATTAATAAAAGAAGTTTCAGCTGCATCCATTTTGGCAAAAGTTACAAGAGATAGATTTATGATGGAAATCTCTAAAGATTACCCTTTGTATGAATTTACTAAACATAAAGGATATGGTACAGCCTTACATGTTGAAAAAATCAAATTATTTGGAAAATCAAATCTTCACAGACTTACTTTCAAACTGAAAGGGATAGACAGCTAGCGAATAAAGAATATAACAAACGAAAGAGTAAAGATTATTTGAATCAAAAAAATTAATGTCCCAACAAGAAGCGCAACTTTCCCATTTTCTTTTATTGAAGCAAATGTTATCCTAAGTCCAATCGCACCCATCGATACAAGAAGTAAAAAATTGCTGATTTTACTAATCAAATCTATAAAAATGTGTGGCAACGAAATTAGTGTTGTAATAGTTGAAAACACTATAAAAAAGATTATAAATAGTGGAATATTTCTCCATACAGTTTTTAACGGATTGATAGATGCACTATTTTGTTGATTGTTGGAAATTTCCCCTTGTTCGCTTTTTACAAAAATAAATATCAATACAACAATCAAAAATGCTAGCATTAAAACTCTACCCATCTTTACAATTGTTGCATTTGCTCCAGCAATATCCCCATAAGCAAACCCACCAGCAACTGCTTGTCCAACAGCTTGAAGTGTATTTCCCATAAAAATACCAGCTTCATTTTGATTTAGCCCAAGAGTCAATGCAAGCAAAGGGAGTAAAAACATCCCAACTGTGCCTAAAAAATTTATAACAGTTACGGAGATAGCAACATCAACTTCTTTTGCTTTAACTATATCTTTTGTAGCTCCAATAGCACTAGCACCACAAATTCCATTGCCAATCCCAAGCAAAAGTGAAAGCTTAAAATCGATTTTAAAAAGTTTTGAGATAAAGACTGAACTACCAATTGCAACAAAAATACCGATAATAATTAAAATAATTGTAACAATTCCAAGCTCTTGAAGTTTTGTAAAATCAAGTCCAAATCCCATCAATGCAACTGAAATAGCTAAAATATTTTTTTCACTATAACCAATGCCTGTATTATAAATTTTTGGAATTTGTATTGTATTTGAAATCAAGATTCCAAGTAAAATAGCCAAAACGGCGGAACCCAAAAAGATAAATTCCCCAAAAAATAAAGCCAAAACCGCTATAACTGATGATAATCCAATTCCATATATCATCTTTACTATCAGCTTAAATATTCTCTTTTGCAAAACTAAGTGCAAATTGTTTTGCTTCTTCTACCTTTGAGCTATCTTTACCGCCGGCTGATGCGAAGTCTGCTCTTCCGCCACCATTTCCGCCAACAATTGGAGCAACGGCTTTTACCCAATCTCCAGCTTTTAGGTTACAGTTTTTTACACCTGAGACCAAAGTTACCTTTTCATCTTTTGATTGAAGAAGAAGTACAGCTACACTCTCATTTCCGTTTTTAAGGTCATCTACAAGTTTTTTTATATCACCATGCAAAACTACATCAACAACAACTTTAGTATTACCAATCATCATTTCACAAAGCGGTGATTGAATATTTTCATGTGCTGATTTTAGTTCACATTTGAGCTCTTTTATTTGCTCTTTTAATTTACTTATCCCTTGCAATGGCTCTTTTGTTTTGAGTTCATTTTCAATCAAAGAAAGTTTACCAATCGTATCTTTCGTATAATTAATTGCACTTAATCCACAAACTGCTTCGATTCGACGAACCCCAGCGCTCACACCACGCTCGAATGTGATATAAAAACTACCAATAAGTCCCGTATTTTTAACATGTGTCCCACCACAAAACTCAACACTCACATCACCAAATTCAACAACTCTAACAACATCGCCATACTTTTCACCAAACATTGCTATCGCGCCTTTCTCTTTGGCTTTACCAATTGGTAACTCTTCAACGCTACCATCTATTGCATGTGCAATCATAGAATTTACAATATCTTGAACCTCATCAATTTGCTCTTTTGTAAGTGCTTTTGGATAGGTAAAATCAAATCTAAGTCTTTTGTCATCATTTAAACTTCCAGCTTGAGACACACTCTCCCCTAAAATCATCCTTAGTGCACTTTGTAAAAGATGTGTCGCACTATGATGTTTTGCAACTTCGGAACGATTAACAACAACAGCCTCAACAATTTCACCAACTTTTAGTGTTAAAGACTCAACTTCAACTTGTGACATATTTATGCCGTGAATTTTTTTTGTCTCTTTAACTATTGCTATATGTTCACCATCTTTTAAAGCACCAACATCACCCTCTTGTCCACCACTTGTGGCATAAAATGGTGTATTATCAAGAACTACCCAGCCAGTTGTGCCCTCTTGCAAAGTATGTACTTTTTTAAAACTGTCATCAAGTAAAGCGATAATTTTTGAACTACTTGCGGTATTTTCATAACCAATAAAATTATTTACACCTATCTCATCAAGTAAAGATTTAAAATCACCCTCATTTGCATCATCTCCACTACCTTTCCACGCAGCTTTTGCTTTTGCTTTTTGTTCACCCATACATCTCTCAAAAGTTTCAATATCAACTTGAAGATTTTTTTCCCTAAGCATATCTTCTGTTAAATCAAGTGGGAATCCGTGAGTATCATAAAGATTAAATGCTACTTCACCGCTAAAGATATCTTTTGTATTGATAAGTTCTGCGTTAAAAAGCTCCATTCCGCTAGCAATAGTATGAAAAAATCTATCCTCTTCCATTGTTACTTGTTCATTTATAAAAGTGTGCTTTTCAATTAATTCATTATAGTGTTTACCCATAATATCAACTAGAGTATCAACAATATTTGCCATAAATGCTGTTCTAAATCCAAGTAAATAACCGTGTCTTACGGCTCTTCTTAAAATTCTTCGTAAAACATATCCTCTCCCTGCTTTATCAAAAAGTATCCCTTGACTTAACATAAAAGAAACTGTTCTAACATGGTCAGCAATAACCCTAAAACTACCAATATTTTTTTCATCAATTTTTGATGGTGATAACGACTCAAGCTTATCAATCAAAGGCTTAAAAGTAGAGGAATCAAAATTATTTCTAACCCCTTCTTTGATAGCTGTAATTCGTTCAAGTCCCATTCCAGTGTCAATTGATGGTTTTGGCAATGGATTTAGTTTTCCATCCGCCGTTCTTTCATATTGCATAAATACTAAGTTCCAGATTTCTAAGAACCTATCGCCATCTCCCCCCATTTTATCTTCTGGGGAATTGAAGTATTCCTCCCCCTGGTCATAAAAAATCTCACTACAAGGTCCACAAGCTCCCGTTTCACCCATAGACCAAAAGTTATCTTTATCTCCAAATCTAACAATTCTATCACTTGAAATATGTTCACACCACATAACAAATGCTTCATCATCATCGTTATGAACAGTTACCCAGAGTTTATCTTTTGGTAAAGCCAAATTAATTGTAATGAATTCCCAAGCATAGGCGATAGCATCTTTTTTGAAATAATCACCAAATGAAAAATTTCCAAGCATCTCAAAAAGTGTATGATGTCTTGCTGTATAACCTACATTTTCAAGGTCATTGTGTTTTCCACCAGCTCTTACACAAAGCTGACAACTTGTTGCTTTTGGATTTTGGGGAACTGGTATATTTCCTGTAAAAATATCTTTAAATTGAACCATTCCAGCATTTGTAAACAAAAGAGTTGCATCATCAGGGACAAGTGGCGAACTCTTAATGATTGTGTGGTTTTTACTATTGAAAAAGTCTAAAAATTCTTTTCTTATATTCATCTTTATTATCCATATTTTATTTGAGGCAAAGATTATATCCAAAGCTACTATTATTTTTAATAAAAAACTACGATATTATCAACATTAATGATTTTTTGGCTCACTTTTTTTTAGCGTATTATTGAAATAGTTTCTAGGATAAAAAATTTAATAGCCCTCCAAAAGGTTGCTTAAAGAAAAACTTACCTATAATTTTTCCCACTAATTTTACGAAATCGTAATGATTATGTTTTAAGTTTAAAAGTGGTTTTGGGTGTGAAATAACAAACTCAAAATAAAAAGTAAAATACAAATTAAGGACAAAAAAATGGGAAAATATATTGAATTATCAAATGAGAATTTTGAAGCAACAGTAAATGAGGGTGTTTCGTTAGTGGATTTCTGGGCTCCATGGTGTGGACCATGTAGAATGATCGCTCCAGTAATTGAAGAGCTAGCAAATGATTTTGACGGTAAAGCAAATATCTGCAAAGTAAATACAGATGAGCAACAAGAATTAGCTAGCAAATTTGGTGTAAGATCAATTCCTACAATTCTTTTAATGAAAGATGGAAAAGTAGTTGAAACTATGATTGGTGCTGCTTCTAAACAAGCATTTGCTGATAAGTTAAATAGTTTACTATAATCATTAGATGTAACTAAAATAAAAAGGTTGGGTATTAAGTTATCCGACCTTTTTATATTTAACACCACAAAAAAGGATAAATATGTTGGATTTTGCAATTATCGGAGGGGGTCCTGCTGGACTTACAGCTGGACTTTATGCCACAAGAGGTGGACTTAAAAATGTTGTTATGTTTGAAAAAGGACTTCCAGGCGGACAAATAACACAAAGTAGTGAAATTGAAAACTATCCTGGTCAAATTGATGTTGTAACTGGAATGGAGCTTATGGAAAAGTGGCCTGAACAATGTAAAAGATTTGGTCTTCAACACCAAATGAACGAAGTGTCAAAAGTTACTAAAAATGGAGATATTTTTCAACTTTTACTAGGAACTGGTGAAATAATTGAAGCAAAATCTGTTTTAATAGCAACAGGGAGCGTTCCAAAACCAGCAAATATCAAAGGTGAAAAAGAATTTTTTGGAAAAGGTGTAAGTACTTGTGCTACTTGCGATGGATTCTTTTATAGAAACAAAGATGTAGCTGTTATTGGCGGTGGAGATACTGCTGTTGAAGAGGCTATCTTTTTAGCAAATATCTGTAAAACTGTATATGTAGTACACAGGAGAGATGAATTTAGAGCATCACCTCATGAAGTTGAAAAAATGAATAAAACAAAAAATATTATTCAGGTTTTAAGTCATACAAGCGATGAAATTATTGGTGATATGAGTGGGGTTACTGGTTTGATTGTAACATCAAAAGATACAAATGAAACGAAAACGTTAGATGTCCATGGTGTTTTTGTTTTTGTTGGTCGTAATGTATTAAATCAAACACTAATTCAAGATGATGGTAGCTTTTTGTGTGAAACAAATAGTTCAGGTGAAGTTATAGTTGATTTAAATATGAAAACTTCTATTCCAGGACTGTTTGCGGCTGGTGATATTAGAATAAATGCGCCAAAACAAGTTGTTTGTGCAGCTGGTGATGGCGCTACTGCTGGAATTGGTGCTATTGCATATTTGCAATAAATTAAAAATTTCATTGTCACAATTGACTATCAAAAAATGATTAGTCAAAAACAAAATTAAGGGAAAATAATAGATGTTAAAAGTTGGAATTTTAGGAAGTACTGGTAGGGTTGGCTCACTACTTATTGATGATTTGGAAAATAATGAAAATATGCAAGTTGGAAGTGTTCATGTATTTGATGAACTTAAAAAAGCACTTCCAAAAGATGCAGTAGTAACAAATGATATGAAAACTATGTTAGCTAATTGTAATGTTGTGATTGATTTTTCAGCTCCAAAAGCAACAGAAGAATTGCTAAATAGTGTAATCTCAATTGGTGGAAATAAACCACTAGTAATTGCTACAACCGGATTTAATGAACACCAAAAAAACCTTCTTATGGAAGCTAGTAAAATAACTCCAATTCTTTACGCAACAAATATGAGTTTGGGCGTAGCTGTTCTAAATAAACTTGTATCTTTAGCATCTAAAACTTTAAGAGATTTTGACTGCGAAATAGTAGAGCAACACCACAAACATAAAGTTGACAGCCCGAGCGGAACAGCTTTAACTTTAGCAGAACATGCAGCAAGCGCAAGAGAACTTGAACTTAATAATGTAAGAGTTAGTGGTAGAGATGGTGTGATTGGTGCTAGAACCAAAAATGAGATTGGTGTTATGAGTTTAAGAGGTGGTGATATTGTAGGACGACATACTGTTGGATTTTATAACGATGGAGAATTTTTGGAACTTAACCACACTGCTACATCAAGAAATACTTTTAGCAAAGGTGCAATCAAAGCGGCTATGTGGCTTTCAACTCAAGAAAATGGTTTATACTCAATAAACGATTGTTTAGGACTTTAATATGTGTGCGATAGTAGGAATTTATGGAAATGATAATGCAGCAAGATTAGCAAGCGCAGCACTTTTTGCGATGCAACATCGTGGACATGAAGCAACTGGAATTAGTAGCGGTGGATACAACGATAAAAAAATATATACTGTTAAAAACAGAGGTTATGTTAGAGATGTTTACACCGAACAGGCATTTAAAATTCTTCAAGGGGATATGGCAATAGGGCATAATAGATATTCAACTGCAGGAAGTGATTCTGTTTTTGATGCTCAACCAATTCATGCAAAATATAAACTTGGTGAAATCTCAATTGTCCACAATGGAAACCTTATAAATAAAGATGAAGTTAGGCAAAAACTTATAGATGATGGTGCAATTTTTCAAACAGGGATGGATACGGAAAATTTAATTCACCTAATTGCAAAATCATCTAAAGATAGACTTACAGATAGAATTAAAGAAGCCCTGCAAAAAGTAAAGGGTGCATACAATTTCATAATTCAAAGCAGAAGTAAGTTATTTGTGATTAGAGATCAACACGGGATTCGTCCTCTTAGTTTGGGCAGATTAAAAAGTGGTGGCTGGATAGTGGCAAGTGAAACTTGTGCATTCGATTTAGTTGAGGCGGAATTTATAAGAGATGTAAGACCTGGTGAAATGCTTATTTTATCAGACAAAGATAGTGAACCTGAATCAATTCAACTTTTTGAAGGTTTCCCTTTTAGACCTTGTGCATTTGAATATATCTATTTTGCAAGACCAGATAGTGTAATTGATGGGAAAAGTGTATATAAAGCGCGAGAAAATATGGGTAAAGCTTTAGCTTCAAATGATATTGGAAACGGTATTTTTGCAGATATGGTTATACCAGTTCCAGATAGTGGAGTTCCAGCTGCACTTGGTTATGCGCAACAAAGTGGAATACCTTTTGAACTTGGCATTATCAGAAATCACTATGTTGGAAGAACATTTATAGAGCCAACACAAGAGATGAGAAATATTAAAGTCAAAATGAAACTTAATCCTATGAAATCCCTGATTAATGGAAAATCACTCATTGTGATTGATGATAGTATTGTAAGGGGAACTACGAGTAAAAGAATTGTACAAATGCTTAAAGAAGCAGGGGCCAAAGAGGTTCATTTTAGGGTTGCAAGTCCTATGATTCAACATCCATGTTTTTATGGAATAGATACTCCAACAAAAGAGGAACTGATAAATGCTAGGATGAGTAAAGAAGAAGTGTGTAAATACATTGGTGCCGATTCTTTAGAATATATCTCACTTGAAAACCTAAAAGATGCACTTGGAAACGATAGAAACTACTCAATGGTAAGTTTTGATGGCGATTATTTTATTGTATAGGATATGATTTTTAATTGAAACAGCTCCTAACGATAGGTAAATACTTCAAAAATAAATTTGGAGAGAAAGTTTACAAAATACCAATTAGTATAAGTGGATTTACCTGTCCAAATATAGATGGAACAGTCGCAAAAGGTGGCTGTACATTTTGCGAGAATGAATCTTTTTCGCCAAATCTAACAGACAAATCAAAATTTAAATTAAATTTATCAAGCACACAAAATCCATATTTAGCGAAACAATTACTTCAGCTAGAAATGCAATTTATTGCAACATCACAAAGATTAAGTAAAAAATTTGGTGCTAAAAAATTTATTGTCTATTTTCAATCTTTTACAAACACTTATGCTCCAATAGATACACTAAAAGCATTATATGAAAAAGCATTATCATTTGAAAATGTAGTTGGACTTAGCATAGGGACAAGAACAGACTGCATAACAGACGAAACAATAGATTTTTTAGTATCGCTTTCAAAGAGAGAACTTCCTCTTTACCTTATAAATGAAAAAACAAAAACTTCAACATATGAAATATGGGTTGAATATGGAATTCAATCTATTTTTGATGAAACTTTACTAAAAATAAATCGTGGTCACGATTTTGCAAATGTAAAAGAGTGGATAACAAAAACAAAAAATAGTGGTCTACTTGTATGTGGGCATTTAATTTTTGGACTTCCAGATGAAACAGAGGAGATGATGTTACAAACAGTTACAGAATCAATAAATTTAAATATTGACTCAATTAAATTTCACCCCCTATATGTTACAAAAAATACATTACTTACTTCTGAATATTTAAAGGGAAATTTTAAACCAATAAGTGAAGAGCTTTACATTAAAATACTCGTAAAATCTATTAAGCTTCTCCCATCAAAGATTTCAATATCAAGGCTAACAGCAGGGATTGAAAACGATTCCTTGCTTGATCCTTTGTGGTGTAAAAATAAACATCACCAAATGAAAAATATAAAATCTGCTCTTTTACAAGAAAATCTTTTTTACTAAAACAGATCCTCACTATTTTCTATTTATTATAATATTAATAATTTTAAATAATAATTTTTATCTATTTTTACAAAAGTAAACCAATAGATTAAGAAATTTAACATTATAATGACAAGCTAAAAATTTATTACAAGGAAAAAAGTATGTCTGAAAGTATGAATAGACGAGATGCAATGGGAATTGCATTTGGTGCATGCGCTGCTGTTGGTGGTGTATTTGCTCTTGCAGGTATGAAAAAAGCTTGGGATCCACTTCCAAGTGTAAAAGCAGCAGGAACAACTGTTGTAGATATCTCAAAAGCTGAACCAAATGTTCTTTATACAGAAAAATGGAGAGGTAAACCAATTTTTATTGTTAAAAAAACAGCTGAAATGGTTGCTGCTTCTAGCGAAGATGTTAAAAAAAGAGATGTTATTATAGGAAGCGACCATTATATGATTTGTATTGGACTATGTACACACTTAGGTTGCATCCCATCATACGATCCAAAAAATGCTACAAATAATGAAGCATTTTTATGTGCATGTCATGGGGCAACATACAACCAATCTGGTATAAACACAAAAGCACCTGCTCCACTACCGATGTTAATTCCAGAGTTTAAAATTGCAGATGGACAAATAATCATTGGTGAAGCTGGTCCTGAATATGAAAAAATGAAAGCTGCTGGTGTGCTTGGCGCAACACCACTAAAAGCGTAAGGGGTAACAATGGCACATTTTGATAAAAACGCGAAACCATTTTCAGAACAATGGTTAGATGATAGACTTGGCGTTAGAACACTTAAGAGAGTTTTGGCAGAAGAGTATTGGATTCCAAAAGATATAAACTTCTTATGGGCAATGGGTATGATTTTAGCTGTAACATTTGGTTTACTTACAATATCTGGAATTTTCCTTTTGATGTACTACAAACCAGATGCTGCTTTAGCGTTTGATAGTGTAAACTATACAATCATGCAAGAAGTTGGATATGGTTGGTTGTTTAGACATATTCATGGTGTAGCTGCATCGGTTGTATTTTTAATAATATATATTCATATGTTTACAGGGATATATTATGGCTCGTACAAACAAGGCAGAGAGATGATTTGGATATCTGGTATGCTATTGTTTGTAACTTTTTCAGCTGAAGCATTCTCTGGATATATGTTACCTTGGGGACAAATGTCTTACTGGGCTGGTATGGTTATTACAAATTTATTTAGTGCTGGTTCATTAGAACTTAACGGCGTAGTTGAATGGATTAGAGGTGATTATGTGCCTGGTGATGCATTCTTGACAAGATTCTTTATGCTTCACGTATTATTACTGCCATTAGCAATTATTGGGATTATTGTTTTACATTTTGGAACTCTTAGAATTCCTCATGTTAACAATCAAGAAGGCGCAATGATAGATTTTGACGAAGAGGCAAAAAAATATTTAGCTGGAAATACTCAAGAAGCAAAAGTTATAAGATTCCAATTTGATTTCCTTTCAAAAGACTTTATGGTTTTGGGATTCTTCTTGATTTTATTCTTCTATCTTACTTTCTATCACTTCCAATTTGCGATGGATCCAGTTAACTTTGATCCAGCTGATGGATTAAAAACACCTGCACATATCTATCCTGAATGGTATTTCTTGTGGTCGTATGAAATTTTAAGACCATTCCCTAAAGATCCAGGATTGATTGCGTTTGCATTCTCTCAAGTTATTTTTGTACTTTTACCATTCCTTGATAGAAGTCCAAATGCAGTCCCAGCACACAAAAGACCAATGTTCTTTGTATGGTTCTGGTTATTGCTGATCGATATGATTATTCTAACAATGATGGGTAAATTGCCACCTGAGGGTATGTTTAGTACAATCGGATTATGGGCAGCAATTGCATTTATAGTTCTATGGGTAGCATTGCCATTCATAACTAAAAATGAAAAAAAGATATAAGGGGAATATGATGAGAGAATTAAAAATATTAGTAGTAGTTGTATTCTTTTCGCTTGTAACATATTGGGGAGTTGAGCCTTTTGCTCACTCACAAATGCATAAACATGTTGAAAGTGGTAATTTTGAGTATAAAAATATGCCAAAACCAGCCGAAGGTGATGTAGCTAAAGGTAAAGAATTAGTAATGGCAAACTGTGTAGCTTGTCATAGTATAAGTTCCCAAAGTGTTCCTGCTCCAATGGACGCAGTAACTGCAAGTACAACTTACGGTGTAAATCCACCGGATCTAAGTAATGCGGGCGTTATTTTTGCTTCTAACTATTTAGCTGCATTTATAGCAGATCCAGCAAAAGCTTCAAATGTATCACACAAATTCCCTGAGGGTAGTGGTAAAGCTCATCCGATGCCATCTTATAACTATATGCCAGCCGAAGATATTGCGAGCATAGTAAGCTACCTTAAATCAATTGGTAAAAAAGAATTAACTCCAAAAGAGGTATTTGTTGATGCTTGTGGAAGATGTCATGCGGCTAGATATGATAATAAAGTTATGGGTGAAAAATGGACACAAATCGGACAAAAACAAAAGTTCAAATATGAAAAAGATTCACTTGCTTTTGACATCCAAGTGTTAGATTATCAAGCTAATTTATCTAAATATATGGGTAAATTACCTCCAGATTTATCAATGATGCTAAGAGCTAGAAGTGAAAATTTCTTAGAAACATTTATTGAAAATCCTCAAACTCAATTAGCAGGTACTGCTATGCCAGCTGTTGGATTAACAAAAGATGGTTATGAAAAAGTTATGAAACATTTAGAAAATATAGGTGATCCAAGTAAACCTGAGAGAGATTCTATGGGTATTTGGTTTGTATTATATGCTGCCATATTCACAGTTCTTGCTGTATTATGGAAAAAATCTGTTTGGAGAAAATTACACTAGTTTTCTCCTTGTATCACTAGAATAAATTCTAGTGATACAGATAAAAAATAATGTTTATAAAATAATAATTGAAGCCAAAGTAACAACAGCAGTTTCACTTCTCAGAATAATATTAGAGTTAATTCCAACAACTTTCTCCGGCTTAAACTTCTCTGCCTCTTTATTAGAAAAACCACCCTCGCACCCAAGTACAATTGTCTCTATTTTAGATTTATGATCACTAATATTATTGCTACTAAAATTAAACATAAAACTATCTGGATTTGCTTCCAAAAATGTATCTAAATTTTTAACATAAGATAATTCAATAATATCACTTCTTCCACACTGAGAGGATGAATTTTGTAGTAATTTAATTAGTTTTTCAAAGTTTATAGATGTATTTCTTTGAGAATATTCACAATCAATAAAAGTTATTTTAGAAACACCTATTTCATTTAATGATGCTATAACTTTTTCTATATTTTTAAAATCTATTTTACACCAACCAATATGGAGTTTTTTATTTGACTTAATAATTTTTAACTCTTTATCTTGTAATTTAATTGTTGTCGATTTTTTATCGACAAACTCAATTTTATATTCATAGATAAAATCATCAAGGAGGTTTCTTAGAAAAATATTTTTATCTTTATCGTGTCTTCTTACCTTAAAGAGATAATTATGCAAATCCCCATCAATTTTTAAAGTAGCACTAGATGCATCTTTATGATAAATAAACTGCATTACTAAAACAACTTAGCAACGATATACATTAATGCAATAGCAATAATTTGCATAAGATAGATTTTTTTTGCATAAACCCTAAATTCTTCTTGTAATTCAACTTGGTTTAGTCTGATTACTCTCATTTTTTTATACCTTTTGATTTCACTAATCATCAAAAAAAGTGCAACAGGTATCATAAGGATAATGGTTGGATTTAAATCATGGGTAAAGCCAGACAATACTGCACCTGTATATGCAACAATGAAATTCACAGCATGAAAATATGGTGTAAGTGTTTTTAGTCTTTTTGCCATAAAAAAGAAACTTGTCATATTTTGTACAGTATAGTAATTTATTGAGATGACAACAATAAGTGCAAAAATTGCAACGATATGCACCGATGTCGATGTAGTAATAAGTTCAAAGCCAGCTTCCAAAAAAATCCTTTTATATAAATTAAGTTATTATAACACACAGACAATTATAAAGGCTCTTGATGGCAATATGTATTAAAAAAGCAATCCAATTAATTAATCAAAATGTAAAAAAACTATCATACGAAATCGTACCTATTGAAAATAGTATTGGCAGTATTTCAGCGGAAAATATATATGCTAAATACTCATTGCCAAACTACAATAATTCTGCAATGGATGGGTATGGAGTAAAGCTATCAGATGGAGGAACATTAGTTAAACAAATTGATAAAATATTAGCAGGAAGCTCAAAAGACACCGCAATACAAAATGGTGAAACAATAAAAATAATGACAGGCTCAAGAGTTCCTGCTAGTGTCGAAGCGATTGCCCCTCAAGAAAATGTAACTATTGATAAAGATGGGAATATACTTCTTCCAAAAAAAATTGAAAAAAATCAACACATTAGATTTGTAGGGGAAGATGTTACAAATGGTGAGCTACTAATTAGTGATGGGGATGAGATAAATTTTGCATCAATTACACTTTTGGCATCTCAAGGGATTACCCATATTAAAATATACAGGAAACCAAAGGTTTGTGTTTTTACAAGTGGAGAAGAGCTAAAACTACACTATGAAACTATTGAGGACTTTCAGCTTTACAATTCAAATACCCCCACACTTTTAGCAAGAGCAAAGGAATTTGGAGCGGACGCCGTATTTGTTGGTATGGCAAATGATAACGTTGACTCTATAAAGGAGATGATTAAAAATTCACTTCATAGTGATTTTATAATAACAAGCGGAGGGATAAGTGTTGGAGAGGCTGATTTTACAAAAGAAGCATTTGAAGCTTTTGCTATGGAGATATTTTTTAGCGGAATAGATATTAAACCAGGAAAACCAACACTATTTGGTAAAATAAATAACACTTACATATTAAATCTTCCAGGTAATCCCCTAGCAGCAACACTTATCTTTGAAGTCTTTGGAAAAATAATACTCCAACAACTTCGTGGAAGCAAAGAGATATATCATAATTTTATTCTAAGCAAAATTCCAAATGACCTAGATAACAAAAAAGGGCGCACAACACTCATTCCTGGATTTTTTGACGGAGAGTACTTTACAGCAGAACCAAAACGACTACCTGGAATGGTAGGTGTTCTTCATAAGTGCAATAGCATGATAATACTTGGTAAAAACAAAGAGTTAATTAAAAAAAATGAAGTAGTAAAAATTTTACCGATAAATTGGAAATTTTTTAGTAGTATTCCGAAAGATTTTTTCAACTAAACAAGGAACAAGATGCTCATTGATGGACACAATAGAAAAGTAGATTATTTACGCATTTCAGTCACCGAAAGATGCAATTTTAGATGTCAATATTGTATGCCAGAAAAACCATTTTCTTGGGTACCTCATGAAAATTTATTGACATTTGAGGAGTTATTTTTATTTGTAAAAGTATCTATTGATGAAGGTATTACAAAAATAAGATTAACAGGTGGTGAGCCACTATTGCGAAAAGATTTAAGTGTTTTTATTAAGATGATAAATGACTATGCTCCAAATATAGATTTAGCAATCACTACAAACGCCTTTTTACTTTCAACCTACGCACAAGCACTAAAAGATGCTGGCTTAAAAAGATTAAATATCTCACTTGATAGCCTAAACAAAGAAACAGCACACTATATCGCAAAAAAAGATGTGCTTAATGAAATTCTAGCTGGAATTGAAACTGCAGATCAAGTTGGGTTAAAAATTAAAATAAATTGTGTTCCCTTACAAGATATAAATGACAAAGAGATACTTGATTTACTTGAGTTTTGCAAAAATAAAAATTACGAAATTAGATTTATAGAATTTATGGAAAACTCACATGCAAATGTGAAACAAGGACTAAATTCACAAGAGATTCAAAACATTATCGCCTCAAAATATAAATTTGAAAAAACGAAAAAAGATGGTTGTAGTCCGTCTCAAAGCTATACTCTTGAAGATGGTTATATTTTTGGGATAATTGAGCCGCATCTTGATAATTTTTGTAGTGATTGCAATCGAATAAGATTAACTGCTGAGGGGTACTTAATTCCTTGCTTATATTTTGAAGATGCACTTAGTATCGCTGAAGCTATAAAAAAGAGAGACCTAGGTGAAGCTGTCAATATACTAAAAAATGTTTTGAAAAATAAACCAGAAAAAAACAAATGGGGAGATGAAAATAATAGTAATCGAGCATTTTATGAGACAGGTGGATGAAAATGGATAAAAACAAAATAAATAAAAAAGCAGTTTGTGTTTTAAGTGGTGGCATGGACTCAACACTAAGCACATATTTGGCACAAAATGATGGATATGAAATAATTGCGCTTCATTTTAACTATGGACAAAGAACTGAACACAAAGAGCTGGAGTGTTTTAGAAATATTTGTATTGAGCTAAACATAAAAGAGAAATACGAGATAAATATTCCATTTTTTACACAAATTGGTGCCAGTGCCTTAACTGATAATTCAATTGATGTACCAGTTGATGGGATTGAAGCTGGTGTTCCGATTACATATGTGCCATTTAGAAACGGTATCTTTTTAAGTATAGCCGCAGCGATAGCTGAAAAACATAGTGCTGGTGCCATATTTATAGGGGTTGTGGAGGAAGATAGTAGCGGCTATCCTGATTGTAGTGATACTTTTATTGAGAAAATGGAAAATTCTATCAATCAAGGTACAAGAGATGAGACAAAAATTACTATAAAAACACCACTTGTCCATATGACAAAAGAAGCTATTGTGAAAAAATCTATTTTGTTATCTATTCCACTACATTTAACTTGGAGTTGCTACAAAAATGAAAAAAAAGCCTGTGGTGTTTGTGATAGTTGCAGACTAAGGCTCAAAGGTTTTAGTCTGGCTGGTAAAATTGATGCGATTCCATATGAGTAGGAGGAAAAAGTTAGCTACTTTGATATCTCCCTTTGATGAACATCATAACCGTAAATATCATCATAAAAATAGATATTATTTTCTTTATCAACGCTAACAGTAAAGTATCGAACAAAAACTGGTATATTACTTGATAGATTGATAACTTCTCCATTTATATTTTTTGCATTTTTTGCTTTAAAAGTTTTCAATTTATCAATCTTTTTATCTTTTTCAAGTAAATATATAAGGAGTTTTTCTGGTTCACTTAGTCTTATGCAACCAGAACTAAAAGTTCTTTTATATTTTGTAAATAAATCTTTTCTATCTGTATCATGCATATAAACAGAATACTTATTTGGGAAAATAAATTTCATATCGCCTAATGGATTCTTTTTTCCTGGGTTTGCTATAAAAACAAATGGACTAATATCCGTATCCTTAAAACTATTCCACTCTACAAGTGACGGGTCAATTTCAATCTGTTTTCCTCTATTTAAAACAAAAACTTTCATATCGTGTTCTTTAAAATAGTTAAGCTGATCGCCTTTTTGAGAAAAAATATCTTTTGAAATAACAGATGGCGGAACAGTCCATGTTGGGTTCAATACAATATATTTTATCTTTTCACTAAAAATTGGTGTTGCTCTTTTTGCTTGACCCACAATCACTTTCATAGTCAAAATATCTTTATTTTCATCAACTAATTTCATCTGCAATGAAGGGATATTTACGATAATCTTAGTTGCATCTTGTGTACTTGAACGATCCATCCATCTATATCGCTCCATATTTAAACCAACTATTGCCATCCTCTCCTCGACTGGTATATTTAGAGATTTAATAGTTTCCATATTAATAATTCCACTTGACTTTAAATTATTCCTTAGCTGATAATTTTTAATCGTATCAATTAGATCAGTCTCATCATATATTGTATTTTCAAGATTTACAAAAGTCTTCAATTCACCACTTCTAAAAAGCCTCTCTTTAATAAGTGTTAATTTATCACTTGAGTTATTAATCTCTATATTTTCTGTAATATTTAAATCACCCCAGCCACCCTGCAGTCTAATCTCATCATATTTTTTCATTGTATTTAAAAGTTTAAAATATGTTTCATATTTTGGATAAAGCTCAACTAGAGATTTTTTTATTTTCCCAACTTTATATGACGATTTTAAATGTTGAATTGCGCTAAAATAACCTTTTTTTCCACGATCCCAACTGATTAAATCTTCATCGACTTCATCTTTATTCTTCTTGTTTTTATCTTTAGCATTAACTTTATTCAAATTTTTTTTAATAAACTTCTCCCAATTAGTGGAGCCATAATATAAATCTATTACCAAAGAAAGATAGCCATTTGTAAGCAAAATATCAAGTCTTGTAGCATCTGCATTTGTATCATAATCTCTAAATTTAGCACTTTTAAAACTATTAATTTTTGATTTTATCTCTACTAGATTATAGTCTTTCTCTTTCAATCCATGCAAGTGCGATTCTTCAAGTGATGCCAACAACTCCTCACCTTTATTATTTAAACGCAAATCTTCGCCGATCCAAAGGAATGTTTTTTTATTGTTGCAATAATCGTCATAAAACTTCTTGGTAAGAGTTGGATTTTTTAAATCTTTAAATAGTTCAGTTTCAATATTTTTATTTACCTGAACACAATTTGATAAAATTTGATTTTTATTTAGCTCACCAAATGAATCTGAAAGCAACGATAAAATAATAAAAATTATGAGATTTAATCTACTCACGAAAAGCCTTAAATACAATAAATTTGCACAAGTTGGATTTGAAAGTAAGGTAGTAGCTGTATCATTAAATGCCTATTGATTTTGTTTTGAAGTTGGGATTGTATTCGATTAATTATTAATGTAACTTAAAAGTTTAAAGATTTGAAAAAAATGGGGATTTTTTGATTTTTAAGTGGCTCCGGATGCTGGGTTCGAACCAGCGACCAAATGATTAACAGTCATCTACTCTACCGCTGAGCTAATCCGGAACATATAAAAGCTATTCGCTTTTGTGGGTAGAATTATATATAAAGAAACTTTTATATAACTTAAATTTTTAACAAATTTTCAATATTTTTTTACAGCCAAAAATTACAATATTTTAAATAATATTGTATGTTTTATTTTACATTTTCGTGATAAAATAATTACTTATTTATATAAAATTCAAAATATTAGGAAACACAATGAAACCAAATTTATTACTTACAAAAACATCTCTTGCTTTAATTTTGATACTCTCATCAGTTGGAGCAAAAGATTTAAAGCAACTAACACTTAACACAAATTTTGACGCAAAAGTATTGGACTTTAATAAAAAAATATTAAATTCAAATCCATCGTTTGAACTAAAAAGTCAAACAATAACAAAGAAAGAACAACTAGGAACCGATAAAAACTGGTTTGCTTACACACTTGATCTTGTGATTATGGAGAAAGATTCAAATAGAGAGATTAAAACTCCATATTTTTTATTTTCAAATGGTGAAAATATCACGACAACAATGATTAATTTAAATACGAACGAGAGATATGGAGATGATATCTTAAAATCAATAAGACAAAATGGACAACTTGCAAGAGAAAAAGAAAGAGGTGAGTTCGAGAAGAAATTTATTTTAAATAATGCTTATTACACAAAGGATAGGCTAATAGCTGGAAATCATGATGCTAAAACAAAGGTAGCGATTTTTAGTGACCCTTTATGTGTTTATTGCATAAAAAATGTGCCAATGATTATTGAAGAGATAGACAAAAGAAGTGATATTGCGCTCTATTATTTCAACTATCCTCTTGATTCAATACACCCAACAAGTCAAACAGTTATAAAGGCAATTGAAGCATCTAAAGCACTTGGGATAAAAAATAGTGAACTAAAAGTTTACAAAGCAAATATGGAGAATTTTTATGATGTCTACAAAACAACTGACGCACAAATTTCACTTGATTCAGTAAATACTATTTTAGGGACTAAATTTACACTAAGTGACCTAAATAAAAAAGAGATTGACGATAGGCTTCAAAGCGATATTAAGATTGCAACTGAATCAAAAATTGAAGGGACACCTTCAATTTTATTTAACGGAAGTTTTCTTGAGGCTAGAGAAAAATTATTTGAAGCATTAAAAAAATAGCAGTTTCTAATTATGATTGGGATTGATATTACGCAAATTGGACGCATTGAGAAACTATACTTAAAATGGGGAGAGAAAGGTTTAGGAAAATTTCTATCCCAAAAAGAGATAAATATAGCTAAAACTCCAACAACTATCGCTGGATTTTGGGCTGCAAAAGAAGCGGCAAGTAAAGCTCTAGGGACAGGCATAGGGAAAGAGTGCTCATTTAGTGATATTAAAATCAAAAAATTACCATCAGGTCAACCAATAATTAAATACAAAAAACATATTAGAAAAAAATTTAAAATCTTAAATTCTCATCTAAGTATCACACACGATGGTGGTTTTGCAATTGCAGTTGTGGTAAATGAGGTCAAAAAATGAATTCACTTATCAAACAATTCTTATATCTATTTTTTATGCTTTTTATCATCTCTTTGATTTCATTTACTGCTGTAAATTTTGCCCCAAATAGTTTTTTTGCAAGTGGTGAATTAAACCCAAATATAACCCCTGAAAGAATTGAACATTTAAAAGAGATTTATAGTCTTGACAAACCATTTTACATTCAATTTTTTTCATGGATTTCAAATATTTTAGTGCTTGATTTTGGAATATCTTTTAGTAGTGGTGAAGCGGTTAAAGATGAGATACTCAGTCGACTACCAATTACACTAGTTATAAATATCACAAGCATGGTATTAATTTTTCTATTTTCAATCTATATTGGAATTAAAGCAGCTTTAAATAATGGTGGTTTTTTTGATAAATTGACTACGCAATTTACTATTATTAGCTTCTCTATGCCATCATTTTATTTAGCTCTTCTGTTAACATTTTTATTATCAATTACTTTTCATGTATTTCCACTCTCTGGGGTATCAAGTGATGAAAGTTTAGTTGGATTTTCAAAATATACCGATATTGCTTGGCACCTAGTATTGCCAATTTTTATTATTATTTTTGGAGGACTTGGTAGCTTAACACTATATATTAGGGCATTAACATTAGAAATTCTAAAAAGTGACTATATATTTTTTGCAAAAGCAAGGGGTTTAAGCAACAAAAGAATACTTAGACTTTATATTTTACCAAACCTATATCCAACAATAATTACACTTATAGGGCTCTCATTACCTGGAATTTTTGGAGGAAGCGTTATTCTTGAAACCATCTTTGGAATAGATGGAATGGGATTGTTGTTTTTCCAAAGTGCTATGAGTAACGACTATCCTGTAATTATGGGAATTCTTATAACTGGTGCATTTTTAACACTCCTTGGAAATATATTTGCTGATTTGGCACTAATTAAATTAAATCCAAACTCAAAAGCATTTTAATTAACCAAAATAAAATAGCTAAATAACTTTAGATAAAATTACAAAAACTTATACTAAACTTTTACAACAATAGTTTTTCTATTGATTTTTTAAAAAGGAATATTATGAAAAATATATCTAAAAAGTTACCGCTGATGATACTTGCACTAACTTTTGCGTCAGTTAGTTACGCTAAAGATTTACATAAAGTTGTAATTCAAATAAGTACTGATGACAAAAAAGTTCAGGCATTGGCTCTAAATAATGCTGTAAATTTGCAAAAACATTATGGTATTGATAATGTTGAAGTTGAAGTTGTAGCTTATGGTCCTGGGCTTTCTGTTCTTACAGCTGAGTCTGAAGAATCAAATAGAGTTAAAAATCTATCTATGCAAAATATACATTTTAATGCATGTGAAAATACAATGGAAAAAGTAAAAAAGGATACAGGCAAAGATGTTACACTAACTTCTGGTGTTGTTAAAGTTACAGCTGGAGTTGTTAAAATCGTTGAATTACAAGAGGAAGGCTACACTTACCTAAGACCATAAAAGAAGCTTCTATAAGAAATATCTTATGGAAGCAAATCCATAGCAATTTGTTTTTTCAATCTCTTTTAGTTGATTTTTCAACACAATTCCGCCAAGTGCAATAATTTTAATATCATACGATTTAACAACATTTTGAAGCTCTAAAATACCTTTTGGCTCCCCTTTATGAGGGGTTATAAAAATTGGTGAATATGTTACTTTATCTACACCGTTTTTTATGGCATTTTTAATATCTTGATGAGTATGACAACTTATCACAACATCGAGTCCAAAATGTTGCACTTTATTGATCTTATCAAATTGCGAAGATGTTAAATGAACACCTTTTACTTGATATTTTTTTGCTAAATCAATATGACTATTGATGTATGTTTCCTTAAGATTGTTTTGAAAACAAACATCAATAAAAACCTCAATTAACTCTTCAGTATTTATAGAACTTTTATCCCTAAAGCAAATCATATCTGGCATATTTAACTTTAGTGCTTTTTGAAGAACTGATTTAAATATTTTTGGGTTGCTTGAATAATATTGTGGGTCTGTTATTAGATAGGATTTCATAAAAAGATTTTAGCTATATTTTTTATTTTTTTAATAAAAAAAGGGCTTCAAGAGAAGCCCTTAAAAAGTTATTTTTTGATTAGTGGTGAGCTTCTTCAGCCATCATAACCGAACCAGCTATGTAAACATAAGAAAGGATCATAAAAATAAATGCTTGAAGTATTCCAAATGCAAACAAGAAGAAGAAACCTGGAAGAGGTGCAATCCAAGGTACAAGCATAAGTAAAACCATTAAAAACATATCATCACCTTTGATTGAACCAAAAAGTCTGAATGCCAAAGATACAATTCTTGAAATGTGTGAAATTACTTCAATTGGAAACATAAGTGGCGCAAGCGCAGGAACTGGTCCCATCATGTGTCCAAGATACTTTCCAGCACCATTTTCTTTAAAACCTAAATAGTTATAGTAAGCAAAAACCATAATTGCTAATGCTAAAGTAAAGTTAATATTTCCAGTTACAGATTCAAATCCAGGGATAATTCCCATCATATTTGCTACAAATATTACAAAACCAAGGGTAGCGATAAGTGGCATAAATTTTTTTGCATTTTTTGCACCCATTGAGTCTGTACCAATTGATACAACACCTTGAATATATGCTTCCATAATGTTTTGAGTACCTGTTGGCACAAGTTGTATTTTTCGCGTTGCTGCTCTTGCAACTAATAAAACAATAGTTACTGTTAAAATTAGATGCGATAATATCATCCATTCTTGGGAGTGTCCAAATGTCCCTAAAAATGTAAATAATCTTTCTTCCATAATCGTCCTTTTTGTGTTTGATATTTTGCCATTATAATTAAAGATTGTTAAAAATCTTATTATAGGTTTTTAAATTTCTCTAAATCTATATCCATTTTCTTTTAATTTAGCTTTTATGCTATCTTTATGCTCAATCCCTTTTATTTCAAGTCCAATAGTTACATTAGCTTCTCCAAAATCAAGCTGTACTGAATTTCTATCATAATCAATCATAACTATGTTTGCGTAGACATCTTTAAAAACCTCAGTCAATCTCATTAGACTTCCTGGTTTATCAACAAGTGTAACAATCATATTCATTTTTCGATTTGATTCCAAAAGACCTTTTTCAATTATAACAGAAAGCATTGTAACATCAATATTGCCACCACTAAGTGGCAAAACAACTGTTTTATTTTTTATATCTATTTTATTATGCATTACAGCTGCGAGTCCAACAGCGCCTGCGCCCTCAACAACAATTTTTTGCTTTTCTAATAAAAATAATATTGCACTTGCGATCTCTTGATCTTCAACCTCTACAATCTCATCAACAAGTTCTAGCACATAATCCAACATTTTTGGCGTCACATCTCTGACTGCTATTCCATCTGCAATTGTTTTAACTGCTATGTTATCAATTGGTGTTTTTGCCCTATATGAAGTATTCATAGCAGATGCTCCGCTTGCTACTACGCCTACTATTTTAATTGATGGTTTTAATTGTTTAACCGCACTTGCTATTCCACTTATAAGCCCACCTCCACCAATAGGAACAATAATAATATCAATATCTTGTAGCTCTTCAAAAATCTCTAAAAATATTGTCCCTTGACCAGCTATAACATCATCATCAGCAAAAGGATGGATAAAAGTTTTATTATTTCTTTTTGCATATTCTGTGGCAAATGAGTATGCTTCATCATAGTTACTTCCATGTAAAATAACCTCCGCACCATAAGATTTAACGCCACTTATTTTAGTAAGCGGTGTTGCTTCTGGCATCACAATTGTTGCTTCAATTCCATAGTGTCTTGCGCTAAAAGCCATCCCTTGAGCATGATTTCCAGCACTTGCGGCAACTACACCTAATTTTTTTTCACCTTCATTTAGAAGTGAAATTTTATTAAATGCACCCCTTATTTTAAAGCTACCAGTTAATTGTAAATTTTCTTTTTTGAAGTAGATATTTGAAGTTAATTCTTTGCTTAATGTTGGTGCGAATGCTAATGGCGTATTGTAAACAACACCATCCAGTCTCTTTTTTGCGTTTATTATGTCATTTAATGTTATCATCGCGAAATTGTATCAAATAGCAACTAAAATAATTAAGGGACCAAATGACTTTCACTTTTGTGACACTTTTTCCAAATCTCATCAAATTTTACTTTCAAGACTCAATTCTAAAAAAGGCAATAAATGAAAATATCGTCTCAATTGATTTTTACAATCCGAGAGATTTTTCAAGCGATAAACACAAAAAAGTAGATGATACATTATGCGGTGGAGGCGCTGGTCAACTTATGTTTCCACAACCACTTTTTGACACACTAGAAACCATAAAGAATAAATATCAAGATGCATATATAATATTTCCACTTGCATCAGCAAAACCTTTTAATCAAAATGATGCAATAAGATTGGCTAAGAAAAAAAATATTGTTTTAGTAAGTGGTCGTTACGAGGGTATTGATGAGAGGGTTATTGAAAAATTTGCTGATGAAGTTTTTAGCATTGGTGACTATATTTTAACTGGTGGTGAATTGCCATCACTTGTAATGGCTGATTCAATCAGTAGAAACATAAATGGTGTACTTGGGAACTTAGATTCACTCAATGATGAAAGCTACAATAATTTAGCAACAAATAGAAAAATGCTTCTTGAAGCACCATCTTTTACAAAACCAATAAATTTTAGAAATTTGCTTGTTCCTTCAGAATTATTAAAGGGTAATCACGATAAAATCCGAGGCTTAAAAAATAAGATGTCTTTGTGCAAAACTAAGTACTATAGACCATAAAATGGGGCACTGCCACTTACCATGGTACCCCCGAAATAAAGGGAAAAAATGAAAAACAAATATATAGCGGCTTTTGAAGCAGCTCAGATGGCAGGTAAAGTAATACCACAATTTAAAGCTGGAGACACTTTAAAACTTGGTGTTGAAATTACAGAGGGTGCAAAATCAAGAATTCAGTTTTTTGAAGGAATTGTAATTGCACTTAGAGGTGAAGGTGTATCTAATACGTTTACTATAAGAAAAATCGGTGCTAACAGTGTTGGTGTTGAGCGAATTTTCCCATTATATTCTGATAGCTTAAAAACTATCGAAGTATTAAGAAGAGGAAGAGTAAGAAGAGCTAAACTTCACTTCTTAAGAGCATTAAAAGGTAAAGCAGCAAAAATCAAAGAATTAAGAAACTAATATTTTTGTTTTTGACTTTCAAGGGCAAGTGTTTTTCACTTGCCTTTTTTTATGCAAAATTAAACATAAATAGTATGTGATTACCAAGTAACAATATGTTAAAAAATTCTCCGATACAAAAAATCAATTTTAAAGATAGAGATATCTATATCAAAAGAGATGATTTACTTCATAAAGATTTTAGTGGAAATAAAGCTAGGAAATTTCACTATTTTTTAGAAAATGACTTTCCAGAAATTGATACTATTGTAAGTTATGGATCAAATCAATCAAATGCGATGTATAGTTTGTCTGTTTTGGCAAAATTAAAAAAATGGAATTTTAAATATTTTACAAACCATATCCCTTCATTTTTAAAAGAACATCCAAATGGAAATTACAAATATGCACTTAAAAACAACATGGAATTGATTGTTGATTTAAATTTTGATAAAGCAAACTACCAAAAAAAAGAGAATGAACTCTTTATTGATGAGGGTGGAGCAATCAGTAAAGCTAGTTTTGGACTTCAGATATTGGCTGAAGAAATAAATACTTGGAAAAACAAAAATAATATAAAATATCTAAAAATCTTTTTGCCAAGCGGAACAGGAACAACTGCTCTATTTTTGCAAAAGTTTACAAACGATGAAGTTATAACTTGTCCTTGTGTTGGCGATAGAGAATATTTGATGAAACAATTTAAAGAATTAGAACCAAATCTCAAAACTTACCCAAGAATTTTGGAAACAACCAAAAAATATCATTTTGGAAAACTTTATCTTGAAAACTTTGAAATATGGAAAAAGCTAAAAAATGCAACAGATATAGAGTTTGACCTTTTGTACGACCCGATTGGCTGGAATATATTGCTGAAAAATCTTGATAAATTCCTAGAAACTGATATTTTATATATCCACCAAGGTGGACTTATAGGAAACAAAACAATGCTCCCAAGGTATGAAAGAAAATTTGACTCATAAAAATAATTAAATTTTAATACTTAGCCATAATTTTATCAATATCGTCCCAACTCATATGTGATTTATTTTCCTCTTTCGGACTAAAAATATTGTAAACGTATCGTGCAAACATATCAGTTTCAATATTGATTTTGCTATTAATTTTATATGATTTAAACAATGTATTTTCTATGGTATGAGGAATAATCGTAAGTCTAAATTGACTCTTATTATTCGTAACATCATTAACCGTAAGACTTACTCCATCTACAGTTATACTTCCTTTTGGTATTACAAATTTGATATATTCTTTTGGCAATTCAATAAAAAAATCATGTGAATTACCATTGCTTTTAATAGCTTTTATAGTTCCAATACAATCAATATGCCCTTGAACAATATGCCCTTCAAACCTATCCCCCATCATCATTGCTGGCTCTATATGAACTTCATTTTTATAATTTTCTATAGCTAAAACATCTTTTGACTCAGGGGAAAGCTCAACACAAAATGTTCCATTTCCAAAAGATACAACAGTTAAACACGCACCATTTATGGCTATACTATCTCCAATTTTTGGCAAATATTTTGCTTTTATTGTAAGTTTATTTCCAACAAAACTTTCAACCCTTGCAATCTCCCTAATAAGCCCAGTAAACATTACGAATCCTATCTTTTGCTTGATAAATATGATTTTGTTTTTTTAGCAAAAGTTGCTGAGTCAATTTTTTTCTTTGGTTTTTTCTCTTTAACCTTTACAATTTTAACTTTTCCATCAATCATAACTTTATCACCGTTTTTTTGTTTTTTCTCCACCTTTGGATTGCCATCTCTTTTTGTTGTTTTTTTCTTTGTTTTAGTTTTTGGCTTGTCGTGTCCAAAGGCACCAGTAACAACTCTTTTTGCCTCTTTTTTAACAGTAATTTTTGGCGATTTTATAACATCAACCATATCTTTACCATAACCCTCTTCGCTTACCACCAAGAACTTCATATGAAGTTTTCTTTCAATTACTTTTAAACTATAAATTTCACTTGAACTAACAAGACTAATAGCATTTCCATCAAGCCCTGCTCTTCCCGTTCGTCCAATTCTATGAATATAGTCATCAACGCTATTTGGAATATCATAATTAAGAATATACTCTAATCCTTTAATATCAATTCCACGAGCTGTAATATCAGTTGCAACAAGCACCTGAATCTCATTGTCTCTAAATCTTTGAATTGCGACTTGTCTTTTTCCGTGAGTTTTATCCCCATGCAAACTATCACATTTAAGTCCACTTTCAAGGAGGTAGTTATAAACCTCTTCTGCTGTTTGTTTTGTTCTTGTAAAAACTATAAATTGTTGTTGATAATTTTTTCCTATCAAATAAGACACAAGTGAACTTTTTTCATCTTTATTTATATAGTAAACAGATTGGACAATCCTATGTGTCTCTTTTTGATTTTTATCAACATTAACACAAAAAGCACTTGTTAAAATTTTCTCACCAAGATTTTTAATACTTTCCCCTAAAGTTGCACTAAAAAGCATTGTTTGAGGTTTTGATGCAAAACTTTCAAAAATAATTGCCATCTCTTCACTAAAACCCATCTCAAGCATTGTATCAGCTTCATCAAGAACTAAAGTATTGATATGTAAAAGATTTACATTCTTTTCTTTTATATGCTCAGCCAACCTACCAGGGGTTGCAATTAAAATATCAAGAGTTTTTTTCAGTTTATTAATTTGTGGCTCCATTTTTGTTCCACCAAAAATTGTTCCAGATTTTAGTTCTGTATGGATTGCGTATTTTTTAATACTTGCATCAATTTGAACAGCAAGTTCTCTTGTAGGTACAAGTATCAAAGCTCTTGGGAGTCTAAAATCATCTGATAAATTTTTGTTAAGTTTATCAATAATTGGTAAACAAAATGCAGCTGTCTTACCACTACCTGTTGGGGCAATTGCCTGAACATCTTTATTTTTTAGGATTTGTGTGATTATTTTCTCTTGAATTGGAGTCGGGTTTTTATAGTTGCAAACCTTTAGTGCATCAAGTACTTCCTTGGATAGGTTTAGTTCTTTAAAATTCATATTTACTCCATTTTCTATTTTAGTTATTTATCGCGATTATACAATCATTTAAAGAAAAACCACTATAAAAAATTGTTTTTATTTTTTTTAAGGATATTTTAGATAATATCCGAAACTTTTTTCAGAAAAACAAATTTATATTTCCATCTGAGATTAGGTAGTATTGAGATGATTATTTCATCTTCGGGTGACTACAAAAACCCAAAAGAAGCCTAAACGACTCAATCGTTTAAACCAAATTATAAAGGAAAACAATGCCTACAATCAATCAATTGATTAGAAAAGAGCGACAAAAAGTTGTAGTGAAGTCAAAATCACCTGCACTTGCTAATTGTCCACAAAGAAGAGGAGTATGTACAAGAGTATATACAACAACTCCAAAAAAACCTAACTCGGCTTTAAGAAAAGTTGCAAAAGTTAGATTAACAACAGGATTTGAAGTTATTTCATACATCGGTGGAGAAGGTCATAATCTTCAAGAACACAGTATCGTACTTGTAAGAGGCGGTAGGGTAAAAGATTTACCAGGGGTTAAATACCACATCGTAAGGGGTGCTTTAGACACTGCTGGGGTAAATGGAAGAACTGTATCTAGATCTAAATACGGAACTAAAAAAGCTAAAGCTGGCGCTAAAGGTGCTGCAACTACTGGTAAAAAGAAATAAGGATTAGAAAATGAGAAGAAAAAAAGCTCCTGTACGAGAAGTATTACCTGATCCAATTTACAACAGTAAAGTGATCACAAAATTTATAAATGTAATTATGCTTGATGGTAAAAAATCAATTGCTCAAAAAATTATGTATGGTGCAATAGCAAACCTTGATAAAAAATCAGATGGTAAAGGTATTGAAGTATTTGAGAAAGCTATCGAAAATGTAAAACCACTTTTAGAAGTAAGATCTAGAAGAGTTGGTGGGGCAACTTATCAAGTTCCAACTGAAGTTAGAGCTGTAAGAAGACAAACATTAGCACTTAGATGGTTAATTGATATGGCTAGAAAAAGAAATGAAAGAACTATGGTAGATAGACTTGCAAATGAACTTTTTGAGGCTTCAAATGAGAAAGGTAACTCTTTCAAAAGAAAAGAAGATATGCATAGAATGGCTGAAGCTAATAAAGCTTTCGCACATTTCAGATGGTAGGAAATTAAAATGGCAAGAAAAACACCACTTAATAGAATTAGAAATATTGGGATTGCTGCGCACATCGATGCTGGTAAAACAACAACTACTGAAAGAATTTTATTCTACACAGGTGTATCTCACAAAATTGGTGAGGTACATGATGGTGCTGCTACAATGGACTGGATGGTACAAGAACAAGAAAGAGGTATTACAATTACTTCTGCTGCAACTACTTGTCACTGGACACACCCAAAAACAAAAGAAGATTTACAAATTAACATAATAGATACTCCAGGACACGTTGACTTTACAATCGAAGTTGAGAGATCTATGAGGGTTCTTGATGGTGCTGTTGCTGTATTCTGTTCAGTTGGTGGAGTTCAGCCACAATCTGAGACAGTTTGGAGACAAGCTAACAAATATAGAGTTCCAAGAATGATATTTGTAAACAAAATGGATAGAACAGGTGCGGATTTCTTCATGGTTGAAAAACAAGTTGATGAGAGATTAAAAGCAAATCCAGTTCCAATTCAAATTCCAATCGGAAGCGAAGAAAACTTTAAAGGTATTATTGATTTAGTACAAATGAAAGCTATCCTTTGGGACGAAGATGCTGCGATGGGTTCTAATTATCACACAGAAGAGATTCCTGCTGAATTATTAGATCAAGCAACTGAATATAGAGAAAAAATGGTTGAAGCTGCTGCTGAAGCTATTGATTCTTTGATGGAAAAATATCTTGAGGGTGAAGAATTAACTGAAGATGAGATTACAGCTGGTCTTAAAGCTGGTTGTCTTGATATGAAAATTACACCTATGACTTGTGGAACTGCATTTAAAAATAAAGGTATCCAAACTTTACTTGACGCTGTTGCTATGTATCTTCCAGCTCCAACTGAAGTTGAAGATATAAGAGGTGAAACTCAAGATGGTGAAGCAGTAATTGTTCCTTCGACTGATGATGGCGAAGTTGCTGCACTAGCATTTAAAATTATGACCGACCCATTTGTTGGGCAATTAACATTTGCAAGAGTTTATAGAGGTATCCTAGAATCTGGTACTTATGTAATGAACTCAACTAAAAACAAAAAAGAGAGAATCGGAAGATTAATGAAAATGCATGCCAATAATAGAGAAGAGTGTTCTCAACTTTATGCTGGTGAAATCGGTGCAGTTGTTGGTCTTAAATTTACAATTACAGGCGATACTTTGGCTTCTGAGAAAGATCCAGTTATCCTTGAAAGAATGGAATTCCCAGAGCCAGTTATCTCTGTTGCAGTTGAGCCAAAAACAAAAGCTGACCAAGAAAAAATGGGTATTGCTTTAGGTAAACTAGCTCAAGAAGATCCATCATTTAGAGTAAATACTGATGAAGAATCTGGTCAAACTATTATTTCGGGAATGGGTGAATTACACCTTGAAATCCTTGTAGATAGAATGAAAAGAGAATTTGGTGTTGAAGCTGAAGTTGGTGCTCCACAAGTTTCTTATAGAGAAACAATTAAAAATGCTGTTCAACAAGAGTACAAATATGCTAAACAATCTGGTGGTAAAGGTCAATATGGACATGTTTATCTCAAAATTGAGCCAATGACTCCTGAAGAAACTAACGAAAAAGGTTTTGAATTCGTAAATGAAATCAAAGGTGGAGTTATTCCAAAAGAATATATTCCTGCAGTTGAAAAAGGATGTTTTGAAACTATGAGTGCTGGTATTTTAGCTGGTTACCCTATGGTTGATATTAGAGTTACTGTTTATGACGGTTCTTACCATGATGTTGACTCATCTGAGATGGCATTTAAACTTGCTGCTTCTATGGGATTCAAAGCTGGTTGTAGACAACCTGCTGCACAAGCAATTATCCTTGAGCCAATGATGAGAGTTGAAATCGAGACTCCTGAAAATTATATGGGAGATGTTATAGGTGACTGTAACAAAAGAAGAGGACAAATTCAATCAATGGATGAGAGAGCTGGCGTTAAACTAGTTGTTGCACTTGTTCCACTTGCTGAAATGTTCGGATATTCAACGGATTTAAGAAGTATGTCTCAAGGTAGAGCTACATATTCTATGATTTTTGATCAATATCAAGAAGTTCCAAGAAATGTTTCTGAAGAGATTCAGAAAAAAAGAAATTCATAACATATAGTTGTTATGAATTTTATTAAAGAGTGGATAGCAATATTCACTCTTTTTTTGTTATTCACTAAGTTGATTGCGTAATAATAAAATCGATTTAGTTAAAAACAAAACAAAGGACAAAAGATGAAAAAACTATTTTTAATTATTGGGGCACCAGGAAGTGGAAAAACAACAGATGCTGAGTTAATAGCTGCTCGACATGATGATATAACACATTATAGTACTGGTGATATGTTTAGAGCTGAAGTAGCAAGTGGAAGTGAACTTGGTGCTATTATCAATGGTTATGTGAGTGCTGGAAATCTTGTACCAATTGATATAGTTATAAATACAATAGTGTCTGCTATAAAAAAAGCACCAACTCCAACTGTTGTAATTGATGGATACCCTAGAAGTACAGAACAAATGGAAGAGCTAGACAAATATTTGGCTAACGAAACAGAAGTTGAACTTGTAAATGTTATCGAAGTTGTAGTAAATGAAGAAGTTGCAAGAGATAGAGTATTAGGAAGAGCAAGAGGTGCCGATGATAACAATGAAGTATTCAATAATAGAATGAAAGTTTACACAGATCCTTTAGCTGATATTCAAAACTTTTATGAAGGAAAAAATCTTTTAGCAAAAATTGATGGTGAAAGAACAATTGAAGTTATTGTTGATGATATGGATAGATTTATTCAAAGTAAAATCTAATACCAAACTATGAACTTTTATAGCGTTATTATAGGAACTGAACTTTTAAATGGGCGTCGTAGTGATTCCCATTTTGCATTTTTCAATAGTGAACTTTTAAAAAGAGGCTGGGCGCACAAAGGTTCATTTACAATAAAAGATGAGCCAGAATTTATTAATTCTGTTTTTCAATTAATCAAGAATGATCCAAAAAGTGTAATGTTTAGTTTTGGCGGGATTGGTGCTACTCCTGATGACTATACAAGAAAATGTGCCGCAGATGTATTTACAAATGGTACAACAGAGATAAACGAAGTTGCAAAAGAAGCAATAATAGAGCGATTTGGCGATAACGCCTACCCGCATCGTATCAATATGGCTACACTACCATTAAATTGTGGTTTGCTTAAAAATGTAGTTTCAAATGTACCAGGATTCTATATAGAAAATAGATTCTTTTTTGTGCCTGGTTTTCCATCTATGGCACAACATATGATATTGGAAGCTTTAGATAAATTTTATCCACTTAATAATGAAAAAAATTTTAGACTTACTCTTAGTGCTTATGTAAGTGAAAATGATTTAGTTTACACGATGGAGAGTATTTCATCAGATGTCGATATGTCCTCTTTACCAATAATAGATGGTGATTTAAGATACACTGTAATCTCAATATCATCAAATTCGGAAGAGTTATCTAGCGCTGAATTTAATAAATTTGTAGATTATTGCGAGCGAAATAATATTAAATATATACTTGATGATATAAAAAAGATTTAATTTAGAAATTTTTTGATATTTTGATGATTGTCAATTTGTTTTTTTAAGTTATCTTTGTATGTTTTTAGAAAATTTATATTTTTATAAAATAACTCTGATAGTGCTATGAGTTCCTCAAGAGTAAGCTCAAATTCATTATCTGAAATATATTGCTCGCCCCACTTAAGAAGCAAAGGAGCCTTCTCTTCGTCATCTAAAGAATCAATATAGACTAATTCTTGATATGCTTTTAAAGACCAGTCTCTTCTTTCCATGCGTCAATTAGCCCTTTAACTACTTTGGTAACCTGTTCAATAGATGATAAATTATTATCAATTCCAGCACTAAAGAGAGTTTCTATTTGATACAAATATAAACCATCAAGATAGTATGCTATATCACCACCTTCAAAATCAAGTATGTTTCTTAGCTCATCAAATATAGCAATTGATTTATTTATGTATTTGAATTTTTCCTCAATATTATCATTTTCTATCGCTTCTTTTACAAAAGATAAATATTTCAAAAGCCCTTCATAAAGCTTAAGAATTAACATATAAGGGTCTTCTGTTACTGCTGCTTGTTGATTATAGACATCTAATCCCATTTATAACTCCAATTTTAAAAAGAATTATTTTATAATAAGTAACCTTAAGTATCTATCGCAATATAATTAGTTGCCAGCTGCTGATTGTTCAATCATCATCTTAAGTCCACCAAATGCAGCCTCCATCTGAGTAATCATGGCCGTATAAGAAGCAAATTGTTGAGACATAAGAGAATATTTACTATCTAGTAATTCTTGTGCTTTTGTTTTATCTGCCTCAAGTTTTGTTTTATTATTAGCCATCGTTTCACCATATTTTGTCATTAATCCATCAAAGCCATCTAGATCATCTAAATACTCTTTTAAGTATGTGCCGATACCAGGTTTTTCTGCAACGCCAACAAACAGTGATTTGAGTCCATCAATATCATCAGATACAGCTTTACCCAATATTGTACTATCAACAGATAGCTTGCCGTACTGATCTAGTGAGAATCCGTAATTAAATACATTTTTATCCTCATCAACACCATAATTAGCAAATAGCGCATTTTTAATGTTTCCCATAACTAACTTTAAACTACCTATGTCACTAATTGGTGAGTCTTCACTAAACTGCTCCTGATCAATTAAAGATGATAAGGCATTGTATTTATCAACAAAATCATTTATACCAGTTGTGATGCCACTTTTATCTTCTTGAATTGAAATGGTTGAAGTGCCAAGAGAAACCGCAGTCATAGTAAGATTTCCCTGTATTGTTATAGTGTTTGATGATACATCATATTCAATTCCATCTACGGTTGATTTCATATTTTGTGCAGATAAAACTTTATTGCTACTCTCCGACAATCCTAAATCAACACCTGTTTGGGTGATTGTAAGTGCATTGGAGGTTCCACTATCTTTGCTTTTAACAACTAATTTAAAACTTGAATCGCCAACCTGCTCCACAGAAGCAGTAATTTGACTATTTTTATTAATCTCTTCTGCTAACTGCTGATATGTTTTGCCAACAGTAGAAAATTCAAAAGTTGTTTCACTCTCTCCTCCAATTCTAATGGAAATTTTATCTCCACTATCATTACCATTAGCAATTTGAACGGTTTTGTCGCCGAAACCATTTGATTGATAAACATCTCTTTGAGCCAATTGTGTTACTGTTACACTATTTGTTCCAGCCGAAAGACCAGAAACATCAAGTGCATTAAAAACAGCAGATGTACCAGTTGTACTTGCTGTAACTTGCTCGAAAGCATTAGCTGTACTTTTGTATAAATCAAAATTTGACATTGTCGTAAGTAAATCTTTTATTTTAGATTCAACATCTTGTATTTTTTCTAGTTCTTTATCCCAAGATTCTAATTTCTTTGTGTATGGATCAATTTTTGATTTACCTTCTGCCGTTTTAAGCTTGTCTATTAATTCTTGACTTAAGCCATTTGAGCCACTTGAGCCTAATCCTAAAATTCCTGTTGCCATCTCTTACCCCTTAATTGAATAATTATCTATCTTTTCATTCCCAAAATTGTTTGAAGCATCTCATCTACAATTGTAATAAGCTTAGCATTTGCCTCATATGCTGATTGAAACTTGATTAAATTAACCATCTCATCATCTTTATCAACCTTAACTAATTTATCATACGTCAGTGTTAATGATTCAGTAACTGCAATTTGAGTATCCTTCATATAATCCACATTTTCTTTGTCAGCAGAAACAGCAACTCGTATATTTTGATAAAACTTTGAAAATGATGTTGCATTTGTACCATCAATTTTAATATTTTCATTCCAATGAATTGTCGATAAATAATCCAAATCAGCCTGAGCTAAATTTCCAACTTTAGAACTATTAAAACTCAGTGTTTTAACATCAGAACCTTCAAAAAGGCCTATCCTTTTCATAATACTTTTATCTTTGTGGAGCAATGATGCCTCTTCACCAGTAATATATTTACCTTCACCTTCAAAAATATAAGCTTCAGCAGTATCTGAAATGGCTTTTGCAAAATTATCAAGCATCTCTTTATATTTTGAAAATTTATTTTCAGATGAAGTCGTATCTGTATTGTTTAGAATTGATTTTATTTTTCCGCTTTCAACTGGTATCTCTTCATTGAATATTTCCAGATGAATATCATTGTCACCCTTAAGGCTTATTTTTGTATTTTTTTCAACCAAATTTGAAATTTGATATGAATTTATATCTGTTACAGCATTATCATTTGCAATCATTCTTCCATCAAAAGTTCCATCAGTCCCTTTAACTTTTGACTCAATAATCAAATATCTATCGACATTACCTGGCAATTGTGGAAATTTATTCCCATTTTCATCAGTAGAGTATTGTCCGTTATAAGCAACTACATTATTGCTCATCCCCGTTGTATTATTTATCTTGTAAGCCATCGCTCTTACTATATTAGTATTATCAACAGTAAACGTTCCATATTCATCAGTAATAGAATCTCCAGATTTTACAGTAACAGATAAATCTTTATTGAAATAATAAGTTAAACTATCAGCTGTTGCTCCAGTTCCATCCCATGTTGGCTTAACTAAATTACTTTCATGCAAATCTGTTGAATAAACATCTTTTTGCGCAACACTATTATCAACAATATTAACTTCATGGATGTTTGTATTGTATCTAACTGCCGTAACACCACCAGTCTTAAGAGAATAAGATTCACTTCTGTCAACATTTATTTTTACATATTCCGATAATCTTGACTCAAGCTGGTCTCTTTTATCTAGTAGGTCATTTGATGGGTGTATTTGATTTTGAATAAGCTGATTTACAGCTCCTATATCATGTAAAATTCCATTAATTTCATCAACATTATCATACAAAAAATTTTTATTTATCTCTTCCCTATCTTCAATATTCGTATAAATGCTTTTTAGACTATCAACTAACATATTGCCCTGATTCGCAAGGTTAGTGCGATAAATTTCATTGTATGGATTGGCTCTTAAATCTTCTATTGCTTGAAAATATCCATCAAGCGTATTTGACATTCCACTTGACTCTGTTTCAAAAAAGATTGATTCTATATCTGCTAGCATTGTAGAAAGCTCGTTATACTGTGAATTTTGGCTTTGTGCTTTAATTAAATTATCATAAATATACAAATTAGTTATTCGACTTACGTCAGCAACTGTAGTTCCTCGACCAGTTAATCTACTGTCACTGTTATCAGCTTGCTTGATGTCAACTACTCTTTTTTTATAGCCGACTGTATTTTCGTTGGCTATATTGTTCATTACGTTTTCAACTTGTGTTTTTGATGAATATAGTCCAGAAAGTGCAACATTAAGTGTTTCTAACATTTGATACCCCTTATTTGGTAAATTATACTAGCACATTTCTTAATATTAGTTTAAAATGGCCATATTTTTTCTATTAGCTTGCTGCCCCATGGTTTCTCTAAAGAATCATTTCCATCACCTTCTTTGTCATACAAAACCTTCAAGTTTGCAATCTGAGATGAAAGAACAGTATTTTCTGGACTTATATCATAAGGACGAATTACTCCACTGATTGATATTGATTGTTTTTCATCATTTATCAAAAGTTCTTTGCTACCTTTTATGAAATAGTTTCCATTTTGATAAATATTTGTAATAACAACTGAAACAACTGTTTCAAATGACTCATCATTTTTTGATGTAGCAGAACCACCAAATGAACTTGACGAGTTACTATTAAAACCTACTCCTAGATTATTATTTAATTTATTTATTCTATTTGCTGTACCAGGAGAATTTGTAACTCCAGTAGCTGCAGCAAAGACACCACCGCCAAGCGCAGATGTTGAATCTTTACTTAAATCTTTAGTCACTTTAGAATCTTTTGAAAGTGTTTCATTAATATTAACTTGTAAAATATCCCCTATTTGCAAATCTTTTTTATCAGCAAATAGTGATGTGCCAGCACTTGAATACAAACTTCCCTTAAAGCCAACTGCTTCTTTTTTCTCTTTAGCCATTGGAAATTGATTATCTGGTTTAGAATCTAAATCAATTTTTTGTTTTGATGCACAACCACTTGCTATTAGAAATAAAATTAAAAAAATACTATGCTTCATAATTACTCTCAACGATAAATTTTAAATCTATTGAGATTCTAATATTTTCTGGTGTTGATTTTACAAGAGCCAACACCCCATATCGTATAAACAATGGTTCAATATCAGTGTCCCAATCACAAACTATGTGTAATTTATCTTTTACAATTTTTATAGATTGAATTTTCTCTTGACCAATAAGATCAACACAACTTTTTGCCTCTTTCAATATGACATCTTCAACTTTTGCATTTTGTTCTAATCTTTTTTTCTCAATATCTTGATGCTCTTTTAATTGTTCACTTAAAATTGCATTATTATGTTGAAATTTTTTGCTCATTTGTAAATAGTAAAACACAAAACCACCAACCAATACTCCAAGTGCAATAAAGATTACAATAAGTGTTTTTAATCTGTTTGGTTCTTTTTTTACTATAAAAATCATTTATTATTTTCTTATTTAATCACAAATATTGTAAAAAATAACTCTTTTACAGGATTTTTATGTATTTCAGGATTTGATGCGATAGCTTCATTTATGATTGTATTTACCTCAGCTAGTAATTCCTCTTTTAACAAATCCTTTCCAGCAGAAGTCAGTAATTCTTCACTATTTCTTGCACTAATTTGATTAATTACAACATCTATAATTTCAGATTTGCTTGCTGTTACAAGTGCTTCTATTGTTGCTTCTGTACTTTTCATCGAAAATGATAGTTTTAATAATTGTGCTTTACCTTTTGAATTTGTAACATTTAAAACCAATTCTTTAATCTCTGATTCAAAAAATACATTAGCATGTTCAGGGTCTGCTTCTGCTTCTGATGCATGTGCATCTTCTTTTGCTCCATGCTCAGTTTTGGTAGCTTCACCCTCTTTTTTTGGCTCATCAAATATGCCTTTAGAGTATAAAACATAACCTATTCCACCAACTGCACCCAAAAGGACAACAATTAAAACGATTAAAATCAACATCATTGGATTTCCACTTTTTTTCTCTTTAACTGCAGCTTGTTCTTGTTCAGCCATTTTATTTTTTCCCCTCTATTTCTTGTTTTGATTTGTGGTTTTTTATCATACTCATCAATTGTGTTGATGTTTTTGTATCTAATAATTTTAAAAGCTCTACAACTTTTTTATCCTTAAGTTTTATCATAATATCAAATACATCATTAATATTTCCATTTGAAGCTATTTCGCTTAGTATACTAGCAGCAACTTTTGGTTTCATCTTGTCGTACAAAATAGTAGCTTTATCTGTGATTTTTTTATCAATCTCATCTAATATTTTTTGATTTTCTGCTTTCAATGCTTCAACTTTATCCATTTTGCTTTTTATTTGATTATTTAAATCTTCTAACTCTTTTTTTTGTTTTTTGTATTCAGCCTCTTTAAGTTTGTAAAATCCATCCAAATCTCGCTTTAACTGAGCTAGTTCCGCTTTTTCTTTTACAAATTCACCCTCAGGCATAACTGCACCATTTAATGATACAAATACAAAACAACCCATAATTAATAATTTTTTTATCATTTTTCCACCCATTTTGACTGCATATATTCACCAGCAATCAACTCATCATTTTTCTCTTCTTTTTTAATTTTAGCTTTTTGCTCTTGTTTTAATATATATCCATATTGCTCTAATTCTTTTTGACATTCCATTATTATTTTATCTAACCCACTGATCTCGGCTTGCAAAAATCTCTTTTCTCTTTCCAGTTTTGAAAGTTCAAATCTCATAGAGTTTTTATGAATCTCTAAAACTTTAAAATCACCAATAGCACCAAATGGTTTGACACTTGCTGTTGATAAGTGAAACTTTGTCTCTTTCGTTTTTTCATCAATATCAAAAATTTTTCCTACCAACTGTTTTTTTTGAATTAGCTGTTGATTTAATTGAAGTGATTTGAAGTTAAAAAGTTTTTTTATCATAAAATCACTTTGTATACTTACTCTTTAGGATTTCCAAAAACCAATATTAAATCCCACAATTCCATTGTATAGGTAGTTATTTGATCTCCTATCCATGGAAGTGATAAAACGATAAAAATAGATACTATTATAACTTTTGGAACAAAAGATAAAGAAGCATCACTTATTTGAGTTACTGCTTGAAAAATGCTAATCAAGACACCAATAACCATACTCACAACCAAAGATGGCAAAGCTAATATTAAAATAATTTTAACTGTTTGTTGAGATATCCCCATCAAGTCCATCTTAATTATCCTTGAGTTTTATAGTAATCTCAATACTTTTATTAGCAAGTAGTCCATTCATTAATTTAAGCAATTCATCAGCATTTGAAATAGCCCCACCTACATTAAGATGTAACACTTCAGGCACATTTGATTCTTCCATTGTCTGGAGTTTCTTTGTATGCAAAATTTCATCAGTCTTAAATACCTCACGACTGACTACATTGTCATTCAAACTGCAATTATTATTGCTAAAAATATCGATTAAATCTTTTTCTAAAATATCTTCAATTTCCATCGCTACTCTCCGTTGCCAAAAAATTATTTTTTTAAATCTTCAAACATATTATTTTCTATATCACACTCTAAAAGTTCATCAATATCTTTTAGAGATAATAAATCTCTCTGTATCATTCTCTCTTGGTTATCTAGCTGTTTATCATCTTCAAAATCATCTGGTTTTAATTTTGGATCAAAAAACTGCGATAACTGATTTAATTCATCACCATTTTTCACTTTTTCACACTGTTGTTGCTCCATAGTGATTCTATTTTGTATGAAGCTTATCATACTATTTATAGAATTAAAGCAGACATCACCTATTCCGTATTTATCAATAAATACCTTTTCAATTGATTCAGAGGAGTATAAAAATCTAAATTTTCTTGTAAATAAACTATCTTTTAAAATTTTATCTTCGTCTATGATAAAAATTTCCCTAGGTCTTGCTTCTATAATTGATTTTAGTTTTAAAGGTGTATTTACAGTCTCAATCTTTACTCCCAATCTTGCTTTAACAAGAATTGATTCGATTTTATTTTTAAATTTAGAAGCACCATAAATATAAATAATCAAGTAAATTTCCCTCTTCGTATTTCTAAAAATAATATCAAATATTTATAAAATTTCAGATAAAATAGGGAAAATCCAACCAAGGTAACAAAGTAAATTGAAACTTTTTTTATTAATATTATTATTTATTTTAAATACTTACGCTCAAACAATCAAAGATGTATCCAATATAGTTGGGATACGAGAAAATCAACTTATTGGTTATGGATTAGTTGTCGGATTACCTGGAACTGGTGATAAAAGTAAATTTACCATGCAATCATTGCAAAATCTCCTTCGAAACTCTTATGTAAAAATCCCAACATCTTCAATTAATTCAAAAAATATCGCAACAGTGATGGTAACAGCAGTTCTTCCGGCATTTGCAAGACAAGGCGATAAGATTAAAATAAATGTTTCATCAATTGGCGATGCCAAATCTATAAATAGTGGTGAACTTCTACTTACTCAACTAAAAGCGGTTGATGGGAAAGTGTATGCTCTCGCTCAAGGGAAAATTATCTCAAATCCAAATAGTCAAACAACAGGCTACATTTATGATGGAGCTACTATTGAAAATGAACTTGAGTTTTCACTTAAAAATGAAAATACGGTAACTCTAAGTTTATTTAAAAATGATGCCAAAACTGCATCATTAATCGAAACAAAAATCAATAGAACCTTTGGAAACAAAATAGCTTTAGCAACTGATACAAGAACTATCTCAGTAAAAAAACCGCAAGATGTTTCAATTGTAAGCTTTATTGCACAAATTGAAGATATTGAGCTTGAAACAACTCTTCAAAAGAAAATTATTATAGATATAGCAAGAGAGATAATTGTTGCGGGATCTGATATTAAAATAAAACCAATAACAGTAACTCAAAAAGATTTCACAATCAAAATTAAAAAATTACCATTAAATGACACTGACTTTAAAGATCAAACAAAAAATCCCGGTGTTGATATTGGCGATGGAGTTGTTGTTGGTGACAAACCGGTTAATATAAATCTAAATAATGCTCTTGTAAACTCATCAAATGATCCAACCGTATCTGACCTTATGCGTGCGATGAAAGTTATGAAAATAGAGATTGGTCAGATAATAAAAACATTGGAGATGTTAAAAGAATTAAATGCAATTGATGCAAAATTGGAGTTGATTAAATAATGGCTGAGTTCTTAAGTCAAGATGAAATTGATGCATTATTAGGCATCGCTGAAGATGGTCAAACAAATTTAGATGATGTAGCACAAACAAAATCTACACCCAAAGAGAAAAGTTACACAATATATGACTTTAAAAAACCAAACACAATTACAGTAGATCAGCAAAAAGCATTTGAGGCACTACATGAAAAATTAGTTAGAACAACAGTAACAGACCTTTCATCAATGATGAGAAAAATTGTCGAAGTTAAAGTCTCATCAATTGAGCAGATGACTTATGGTGAATTTATCCTATCAATTCCACCAATTACAAGTTTAAATACACTTTCAATAAAACCACTTGAAGGTAGGATTGTAATTGAATGCAACCAAGGCATTAGCCATAAGATAATAGCTGAACTATTAGGAAATGGAAGAAGTTACTCTCCAACAAATCAAGACAAAGAATTAACAGATCTTGAAGTTGAAGTTCTTGGACACTTTTATACCCTACTTGTTAGTAATTTAAAATTGACTTGGGATGAAATAGCAACTATAAACTATAAAATAGAATCGCGAGATACAAATGCAAATGCTATACAAGTTATTTCTGATCATGAAGTTGTTTTATTAGTTGTTATAGAAATTACAATTGATGATGAGATTGGAAATGTTTCAATCTGCTACCCTATTGCTTACATAGAACCACTTTTAAATAAAATAGTTGGGAAACTACTAGGTAGTGGTGGAAGTAAAAAAACAAGCAAAAAGAAAGATTTGAATACTCTGATATCTGGAGCAAGAATGGATGTTGAAGCGGTTCTTGCTGAAACTCAACTATCAGTACTTGAACTTTTAAATCTCAAACAAGATGATATTATAGTTTTTAATAAAAATGCGACAAGTTCATCTGCAAAAGTATATATAAATAAAAAAGAGAAATTTGCAGCGATCGCAGGGATTTCAAATAATAGAAAAGCTGTTCAAATTGAATCAAATGTAGATCATGAAAAAATGGAAACCCTAGAGAAGTTAAGAACCTTGCGAGAAGAGAGAGAAACTAGGCAAAAAGAGAAAAATGAAAGAATAGCAAGGCTCCTTGAAACAAAAGGCGATTATATATAAAATTAACGATTGGAAATTACAATGTTTAACGAAAAAAATATACTTATAACGGGCGGAACCGGAAGTTTTGGAAAAAAATACACAGAGATAATTTTAAAAAAATACAAACCAAACAAAATAATAATTTACAGCAGAGATGAGCTAAAACAATATGAAATGGCCCAGATATTTAATGATAAGTGTATGAGATATTTTATTGGTGATGTTCGAGACAGTGATAGATTAAAAAAAGCGATGAAAAATGTCGATTTTGTAATCCATGCAGCCGCACTAAAACATGTTCCAATAGCAGAGTACAACCCTATGGAATGTATCAAAACAAATATTATGGGTGCACAAAATGTAATTGATGCTTGTTTGGAAAATGGAGTTAAACGGATAATAGCACTATCAACTGATAAGGCTGCAAATCCAATCAATCTTTATGGTGCCACAAAACTCGCATCTGATAAATTATTTGTAGCTGCAAACAATTTAATAGGCAACGAAGATATTAAATTTTCAGTTGTAAGATATGGAAATGTAATTGGTAGCAGAGGTTCAGTAATACCATTTTTTAAAAAACTTATAAATGAAGGTGCTACAAATCTTCCAATTACAGATACACAAATGACAAGATTTTTAATTACACTTGAAGATGGTGTAAATTTTGTTTTGAAAAATTTCCAAAGGATGCAAGGTGGTGAGATTTTTGTACCTAAAATTCCATCAATGAAGATAACAGACCTAGCGCACGCAATAGCTCCGCATCTACCACAAAATATCATTGGGATACGACCAGGAGAAAAACTGCACGAAATAATGTGCCCATCTGATGATAGTCATCTAACTTTAGAATTCCATGATCATTATGTAATAAAACCATCTATTACTTTTGCTGGAACAAAAGATTATCTAAACAATCTTCTTGGTGAAGTTGGAACTCCAGTACAACAGGGGTTTGAATACAATTCTGGTAATAACGATTGGTGGCTTAGTGAGGATGATTTACTAAAATATTCAAAGGAAAGTTAATGGATTTTATCCCTTATGGGCGACAATTTATAGATGATGATGATATAGCTTCTGTTGTTGATGTTTTAAAATCACCATTTCTAACAACTGGACCAAAAATTGAAGAATTTGAAAATGAAATCTGTAACCAAACAGGAGCATCTTATGCAGTTGCTTTAGCAAATGGAACAGCTGCACTACATTTAGCTTCACTTACTTTATTAAGCAAGGGCGATATTGTCCTGACTACTCCAAATAGTTTTTTAGCAACTTCAAATTCTATACTTTATGTCGGTGCAACTCCAAAATTTATAGATATTTGCGAAGATGGAAATATTGATTTGGATCTTTGTGAACAAGAACTCAAAAAAAATAACAAAATAAAAGTGCTTTATGTTGTACATTTTAGTGGAAATCCAATAAATCAAAATAAACTAAAACATCTAAAAGAGACCTACAATATCAAGATTTTAGAGGATTGTGCTCATAGTTTAGGCGCTAGTTTTGATGGGATAAAAGCTGGAAGTTGTCAGAATAGTGATTGTTCAATACTATCTTTTCACCCTGTAAAACATATAACAACAGGAGAAGGTGGAGCTATTACAACCAATAATTACGAAACTTATCAAAGATTACTAAGTTTAAGAGGTCATGGAATGGTGAAATCATTAAATATGAAACCTTGGGAATATGAGATGAGAGAGCTTGGTTTCAACTATCGACTAAGTGATTTTGGGTGTGCTTTAGGGATTAGTCAATTTAAAAAACTAGATAACTTTATAAAAAGACGCCATGAAATTGCCAAAATATACAATGAAGCATTTTTAAATACCGTTGTAAAACCACTTTATCCTTTTAATAAAAATTCATCATATCACTTATTTGTAGTTATGGTTGATTTTAGGAAGCTTACCATCACCAAAGAGAAGTTGTTTTTCAAAATGAAAGAAGCGAATATTGGACTACAACTTCACTATATTCCAATAAACAAACAGCCGTATTATAAATCTTTAGGATATGGCAATGAGATTACACCCGTGATGGATAAATATTACGAACAATGCTTTTCCCTTCCAATGTTTCCATCACTAAAAATTGATGAGCAAAATTATGTAATTTCAACCATTTTAGAGCTATTAAATGAAAAATAAAGCGATTGCAATAATCCCAGCACGAGGTGGAAGTAAAAGAATTCCAAGAAAAAATATTAAACTTTTTCATGGTATTCCACTGATTGCTTATAGCATCAAAGTAGCACAAGATAGTGGGCTTTTTTCCAAAGTTTTAGTTAGCACTGATGATGAAGAGATCGCTAGTGTTGCTATGGAATATGGGGCATTTGTCCCGTTTGTAAGACCTGCCGAACTTAGTGATGATTTTATTGGAACTGGAGCTGTTATAAATCACGCCATACAATGGCTAAAAGTGAATAACTTTGAATTTGATTTTATATGTACAATCTATGCAACCGCTCCACTACTAAAAAAAGAGTATTTACAAAAAGGATATGAGCTAATCAAAAATAGTGATGCAAAAATGGTATTTAGTGCAACTTCAATGCCATTTCCAATCCAAAGAACATTTAAACTCACAAAAGATGGAAGATGTGAAATGTTTACACCAGAATATTTCACCTCAAGAAGTCAAGATTTAGAAGTTGCCTATCAAGATGCAGGGCAATTTTATTTTGAAAATCCAAATAAAAATTTCAATGATATACCTTTTGGGAAAGACAGTATCCCACTTATTTTACCAAGATATTTGGTTCAAGATATCGATACACTTGAAGATTGGGAAAGGGCTGAATTTATGTATCAAGCCATCTTAACCCAAGCAAGTAAAAGGGAAAATTAGTACTTTTTCCCTTGTGAGAATTTTGTATTTTTTTGTGGTTTTGAGTCTGTTTTGCTATGACTTCCATAACTTTTTTGCCCTCTATCGTCACTATGAGTTGATTTTTTATCTTTTTCCCACGGTTTTCTATCTTTATTATTATCCCTTTTTGGTTGTCCATCTTTTGTAGAAATCGCCGATGCTCCACCATTTCTAGCATTTCTTTCAGTTCTTATTTTTTGGTCTCTTGAAGGGTTATTTCCTCTTCCTCTTTGTGGTTTAACTTCAGCTACATAAACTTGTTTTGATGTAAATCCATCTAAAGTTATCTGTTTTATCTCTTGTTTTATAAGTCTTTGAATTCCATTTAGATACTCAAGTTCCTCTCCGCAAACCAGTGATATTGCACTTCCAACATTTCCAGCTCGTCCAGTTCGTCCAATCCTATGAACATAATCCTCGCTAATATTTGGCAGTTCAAAATTCACAACATGAGGCAATAAATCAATATCAATCCCCCGTGCTGCAATATCTGTTGCAACTAAAACTCTCACACTTCCACTCTTAAAATCCTCTAGCGCCTTTGTTCGAGCACCTTGTGATTTGTTTCCATGAATCGCAGAAGCCGTTATCTCTTTACCTATCAAATACTCACAAAGTTTATTTGCTCCATGTTTTGTTCTTGTAAAAACCAAAACTTGTTTCCAACTACCATCTTTTATCAGGTGAGCTAAAAGCTCCCGTTTTTTCTCTTTATCCAAAATATAAACAGCTTGAGAAATCCCTCCGCCAGTTTCATTTCTACGAGCCACCTCAAGTAACACTGGGCTATTTAAAAGATTATCCGCCAATTCTTTTATCTCATCTGAAAAAGTAGCCGAAAAAAGTAAATTTTGTCGATTTTTCGGGAGCAGCGCAAGAACTTTTTTTATATCATTTATAAAACCCATATCGAGCATTCTATCTGCTTCATCAAGTATTAAAAATTCTATTTTACTCAGATCAATCGTTTTTTGTCCAACATGGTCAAGTAGTCTTCCAGGAGTTGCCGTTAAAATATCTACACCTTTTTTAAGCGTTGCAATTTGTGGATTTATCCCAACTCCACCAAAAATTACAGTTGATTTTATTGGTAAATATTTTCCGTAAGTCTCTACACTTTGCCCAACTTGCGCTGCTAATTCTCTTGTTGGAGTTAGTATCAATGCACGAATGTGTTTTTTTTCATTTGATGATGTTTTTTGACTTAGAAGTTCAAGTAAAGGCAAAGTAAATCCAGCAGTTTTCCCAGTTCCTGTTTGGGCTCCAGCTAAGACATCTTTTTTTTGAAGTATCACTGGAATAGCTTTTGATTGGATTGGTGTTGGGTTTAGATAACCCTCTTCGTTAAGTGCTTTTAAAATAGGTGCAGATAAACCTAATGTTGAAAATGACATTTTTTCCCTTGTGATTGCCTCAACTTATGAAGCTTAATTTTATGGGAGTTTATTATATTTTTACAAAATAAGAGATTTTGAGATTTTAAACACTCTTATTTACTGAAAAAATCCAACTTTATGTTCTTTGTCAAACATATTTTTTTTCTCTTTTTCAATTTGCTCAACAAAATCTTCAGTTGTAAAAAATGGCTCATCTAAAACAGCTATTTTGTAAGCTGTATTTTTTACAATCATCTCAATTTGTCCACCAGTTAAATCAAAATTAGCCAACTTTTCAATATCAATTTTCCCTTTAGTAGGTAAAACAGATGGGAGCATTTTACTCCAAAGCTTAGTTCTTTGCTCATTTGTAGGTTTTGTAAATTCAATTTTATAGTTAAACCTTCGACTGAATGCTTTATCGATACTTTCAAGTAAATTTGTAGTTGCTATTAAAATTCCATCAAATTTCTCAATTTGTTCTAGGAAAATATTTTGCATTTGATTGTGCATTTTTTCACTTCCACTAGAATTTCCAGTAACTCTGTTGCTTAAAAATTGATCTGCTTCATTTAGCAAAAGTATCGGTTCTGATTTTGTTTTGACACACAACTCTTTGTAACTATCAAATATTTTTCGTACATTTTTTTCACTCTCCCCAACATACATTGATAAAATTTTACTACAATCAAAACTCAAAATTTGCTTTTTCATAGATTTTGCAATTGCTAAAGCCGTGATGGTTTTACCAGTCCCAGCAGCTCCATAAAATATTATTCTCGCATCAATCCCTTTTCTTTTATCTTTAATTCCCCAATCTTTTAGTCTATTTACAACTGTTTTATCAACTTGTTTTAAAAGTGCTTTTAGTGTTTCTTCGGTTTTTGGATTTAAAACAATCTCATCTAAATCTTTTTTAGGCTCAATTAATTCAAATGTTTCTTGCTCCCCAATTAACATATCAAGTTTAATTTTTTGTTTTCTTTTATCTTTTTTATTTGGATGTGAGATTTTATAAAGTATCTGTTCAGGGATAAAAAAGTTACGATTTATCCCACCAAATGGTGTTAGCATCTCATCATAATCAATCAACCCTTTACCTATTAGATTTCCACTCTCTTCAAGTAAGCTTCTATGTTTTATCTTCTCGTAATCATCACTTGAGATAAGATTTATAAGTGAAGTCATATCGCGAATTGACTCATCTCCGCCACTATACTCCTCTTTTAAAAGTGCCAAAAATAACATTTGTTCTTTCTCTTCAAGTGTATGTTCTTTAAAAAAACTTTCAAGCATAATTTCAACTTTTGTAGCTGCAATTCTCTCTTTTATCCTATTTTCCAACAAGTTAAGTTTAGATTTTAACCTATTGATATTTGGTGAATTTGGCTCAAAATTGTGTTTTACAACATTTAATTTTTGTGCTAAATCTATCTTAAAAAACTGATCTTGCAAATATTCCAAATGGTCATTGTATTCTTTGATTTCTGGCAAAACCAAATCCAAACTCCCAACTTCAAGTAGTTTTAAAAATGATGAACTAAGTGAAATTGCACTATTTAAAAGCTCAAGATTAGGCAATTCACTCACCTTAATGGGCATCATATTTGCTTGAACTATCCAACCAAGCTCAAGGAGATTTTTAATAAGGGCGATTTTAGGAAGATGTAAAAACTCTTTTGTATCGTAAAAATCACCAAGTAAATCAACAACCATCATTGTTGTGTTTCCACTTACATAATATTTTGTAAGTGCTTGAAGGAGTATGGCTTCTTCTTTATTGCACTTGAGTTGAACGAAAATATCAAGTGCTTCTATCTCATTTGTTGTTAAAAAATCTATTGTGTTTTTCATATTTGTATTTATATCCAATCTTATATCCATAAATTATCGATCAATCTAGTTGTCCCAATTTGAACAGCAACCAAAATAATTGTATTTTTTAATTCAACTTTTTTTAGTTGTTTTAACTCTAACGAAACCACTTCAATATACTCAATTTTTATACCATCAAGTGTCGCAAACATAACATTCTTAATCTCATCAATATTCATATTGCCACCAACAATAAGTTTTGTAGCATTTTGAAGACTTGCTGAAATTTTTAGTGCTTCTTTTTTTTCACTATCACTTAAATATGCGTTTCTACTACTAAGCGCTAAACCATTCAAATCTCTTATTAATGGGCAATCTACGATATTTATTGGTAAAAAAAGATTCTCAACCATCTGTTTTATGAGTATAACTTGTTGCGCGTCTTTTCTTCCAAAATAAGCATTAGTTGGACGAACAAGATTAAAAAGCTTGAGGACAATTTGAAGCACACCATCAAAATGTGTAGGTCTTTTAAAACCATCAAGTACAAAACCTCGCACATTTGGTGCTTTTATAGTTACCTCATCACTCCCGTAAATCATATTTATATCTGGCATAAACAAAATATCAACTCCAGCAAGTGTGCAAATTTTCTTATCTGCCTCATCTTTTTTTGGATATTTTGCAAAATCTTCACCAGCTAAAAACTGAGTTGGATTTACAAAAATAGAAACAATAACTATCTCATTTTCCCCTCTAGCTTTTTTTATAAGTGAAATATGCCCTTCATGTAATGCCCCCATTGTTGGGACAAATCCTATCGATTTTGTCGTACTTTTCGTAAAAGCTTGTAGTTCTTTTTTATCTGTAATAATTTTCATGGGGCGGATTATAGCTTATGGGGGGTTAAAAATCTAAAAGACTAATTTTAAAATTACAAAACCATAACTCTCCACTTTTTGTAGTACGCAATAACTCGCAAAAATACCCCAAAAATAAAAATAATTCCTAGGGTAAAATATGATAGAAAATTGTAGAAATCCAAACCATAGACAAGAAGTCCAACAAGCAAAGATACAGTCCCATAAAATCCTGTTTTAAAAATAAATGGGACTTCGTTGATTATGACATCTCGCACAATTCCACCGCCGACTGCTGTTACAAATGAAAGTGCCAAAATACCAGTTAGATTGAAGTTGTGTTCAATCGCAATTAATGCACCAGTTATACTAAAAGAAACAAGCCCAATACTATCACTTACAATAAAAATAAGTTTATTTTCAATCGAAGCTTTTTTGTGGAATTTAAAAAGTATAAGTAGTATCAAAACGATTAAAACTATAATTGCTGGATAATCGTGAGAAAAAGTGTATGGAACTTTATCAACAGCGATATCTCTTATGATTCCACCACCAAGTGCAGTTAAAAAAGTAGCGACCAAAATCCCCAAAAGGTCAAGTTTATTTCTAACGGCTACAAAAAATCCACTTACCGCAAAAGCAACGATTCCTATATACTCAGCTATTTCAAACATCTAAGTGCCTCCAAAATAGCTACTTTTTCTAAATCTTTGATTTTAGATTCAAGTGTCTCAGCAGTTTCAAATTCGTTTAATTGAAGTTCTTTTTGTAAAATAATTTCCCCCTCATCATAATGCTCATCGACTTTATGAATTGTAACTCCACTTATTTTCTCATTGTTAGCTATTACAGCTTCATGGACAAATCGTCCATACATTCCAACTCCACCATAAGATGGAAGAAGTGCTGGGTGTGAATTGATTATAAAAAAATTATTGGCTAAATATGGTGATATTTTTTTCATATATCCCGCTAAAAGTACATACTTACAATTGTATCTTTTTAGTAAATTGGATATTTCCAAATCAACATCACAAACAATAGATTGATTTACTACAAAGTTTGGAATTTGATTGTTTTTTGCTTTTTGTAAAACTGGTGCAGAGGTGTTGTTTGAGATGATTAATGAGATACTAAATGGTAGTTCTTTATTTTGTGAAGCGTCATAAAGTGACTCAAAAATAGAGCCATTATGAGAGGCTAAAATAGCTAAATTTTCCATCTAAAACCTTTTAAATTATTTTGGCTCGAACTCTACACTAAAACCACTTTTGATAATATAATAATAAGAGTTTAGATAACATACCAAAAAAAATTTATTAGGATTTATGATGGTAGAAAGATACGCAAGAGAGCAGATGAGTTCAAAATGGACACAACAAGCAAGATATGCAGCGTGGCTAGAAGTTGAAAAAGCAGCGGTAAAAGCTTGGAATAAACTGGGACTAATTCCTGATGAGGATTGTAAAAAAATTGTAGAAAATGCTACTTTTTCAGTTGAGAGAATTGAAGAGATTGAAGCTGTTACAAAACACGATTTAATTGCATTCAATACAAGTGTAAGTGAGAGTTTAGGTGAAGAAAGCAGATGGTTCCATTATGGAATGACAAGCTCAGATGCAGTTGATACAGGTGTTGCTATTCAAATGAGAGATTCTTTAGAAATCATCATTGAAGATGTGAAGATGCTTATGGAATCTATCAAAAAAAGAGCAATGGAACACAAAATGACTTTGATGGTTGGTAGAAGCCATGGAATTCACGGAGAGCCTATCACTTTTGGTTTAACTTTAGCTGTTTGGTATGATGAAGTAGCACGACATCTTTTGAATCTTGAACAAACAATGGAAGTTATCGCTGTTGGTCAAATTAGTGGAGCTATGGGTAACTTTGCTCACGCGCCACTAGAACTTGAAGAGTACGCAATGAGCGAACTTGGACTTAAACCAGAGCCTTGCAGTAATCAAGTAATTCATAGAGATAGATATGCAAGACTAGCAACGGCGTTAGCATTATTAGCTTCATCTGTTGAAAAATTTGCAGTTCAAGTAAGACATTTACAAAGAACAGAAGTTTATGAATGTGAAGAGTATTTCGCAAAAGGTCAAAAGGGAAGCTCAGCGATGCCTCACAAAAGAAATCCAATTTTAACCGAAAACATAACGGGGCTTGCTAGAATGGTAAGAGCTTATGTAACTCCTGCTTTAGAAAATGTTGCTTTGTGGCACGAAAGAGATATTTCTCACTCTTCAACTGAAAGATTTTGGTTACCAGATGCATTTATTACAACTGACTTTATGCTTCACAGAATGAATAGTGTTATTGCAAATTTAACTGTAATGCCTGAAAATATGATGAAAAACTTAAATCTAACAGGCGGATTAGTATTTTCACAAAGGGTCTTGCTTGAACTTCCACTAAAGGGTGTAAGTAGAGAGGATGCGTATAGAATCATCCAAAGAAATGCCATGAAAGTTTGGGAAGAGATACAAATAGGAAAACCAACTACAAATGAAAAAGGTGAGTCTTTATATCTTCAATATCTTTTAGCAGATGATGAGTTAAGAAATTCACTTTCAGAAGAGCAAATTAGAGAGTGTTTTAGCTTTGATTATTACACAAAAAATGTGGACAAAATTTTCGATAGGGTTTTTAAATAAATAAAAAGATGCGGAATATTTATCCTGCATCTTTTTAAGATTCACACTAATCCTTAATTTGATATAAATTATTCTTTGTTTGAGAATAACTTAAAACTGTTATTTTTGAGTTTAGAAAGTCTATTTAATGGGATTTGTAAGTGGTGGGTCATCCAGGACTCGAACCTGGGACCACTCGGTTATGAGCCGAGTGCTCTAACCAACTGAGCTAATGACCCTTATGAAGAACCAGCTGGTTTTTGGACTGGGATTATAAGTTTTACTCGATTAAATACACCTTAAAGCAATACTAATAATAAACTTTTAGATACAATCTGCAATATGAAAGAGATATATTTTATAACAGCGACCAATACAAATGTTGGAAAAACAAAAGCATCAGAGATATTTTTGAAAAAATTCGCATCAAGTGGAAAAAAAGTTGGTTATTTTAAACCGATTGAAACTGGTGTTTTTGATATTCCAGAAGACGGGAGCAAGATGCTTAATCTAGCAAAAAGTTTAAATAGTGATTTTGACCTATCAATTAATGATGTTGTCCCATTTCAATTCAAACTTCCAGCCGCTCCATTTGTTGCAAGTGGTGGCATTAATATTGATATAAATACAATAAAAGAGAAAATGACAAATCTGCTTTTATTTTGTGATGTTTTAATTATTGAAGGGGCTGGTGGACTTATGGTTCCAATTAATAAAGATTATTTTATGATTGATTTAATAAAAGAGATAAATCCGGATGATACATTTTTGATTGTTCCATCAAATTTAGGCTCGATCAACGAAACTTTACTATCAATAAATGCTTTAAAATCGATGCAAATTAAACACACTTGGTATATCAATTTATACATTGATAAAGAGGATTTTCCAACAGTTACACTGCCATTTTATAAAGCATATTTCGATAAACTACATTTTTTAAATCAAGGGGTCAAATGAAAATAATATATACAATCTTTGCGTTAACGATATCGCTTTTTGCAATTGAGCAAACTGAAAAAATATCCAAAATAGAAACTATAAGTCAAGACAAAAAAGAAGCAACAATCAATCTAGGAAACCTACTTATTGGACAAAGCGGAATTATAATAAATACAGACATTAAAAATAAAAATGTTATTTTAGATTATGCAACCGTTATTGACTCAGACACAAACAACTCTAAAATAAAATTTCTAAATCAAGAAATTATTGAACAAAATGCTATTCCTAAAACAAAATTACTTCCTAGAGTGGGCGATAGTTTTATTATAAATCATCTCTATAAAAATGCAATTATAATTGCGCCAAACTATAAATCACAACAAGAGATTAAAAAACTATATCCAAACTTTACATTTATAAATAGTAACATATTTGGTGGGTACTTAAAAATCAATAATACTCCAGTTCCATCAAAAGAGGATATAACTTCTTTTGCACACCAAAACGATTTAGGTATTATTTTTTTGATTGAAAATAACAATATCAATATCATCGATGCTATCTCATTTAATGTTTTAGAAAAAAGTACTTTAAGTGTTGATGACAATACAACAATAAAACCATTTTATACAAATGTTGAAGATATAAAGAATTCAACATTTACCTTTTTTAAACCAGAAAATATCGGAGATTACAACACATATTATAAAACACTATTAGGAGCTACAAATGGAAAATAAACATATTTTAGCACTGCAAAATATTGTTGGTGAAGAAAATATCAAAAGTGATAAAGCTCACATGATAGCTTATAGCTACGATGCAACTAGAACAAGATTTGAGCCAGACGCAGTTCTTTTTCCAAGAAATAAATACGATATTAGCGCTATTTTAAAATATTGTAATGAGCATAAAATTATAGTTGTTCCAAGGGGTGCTGGAAGTGGATTTACAGGTGGAGCATTACCTGCTAGTGGAGGGATTGTTCTTTCACTCGAAAGACATATGAATAAACTTCTTGAGATTGATATGGAAAATATGGTTGCTGTTGTTGAACCTGGGCTTATAAATATGGATTTACAAAAAGCCGTTGAGGCTGTTGGATTATTTTATCCACCAGATCCTGCTAGTGAAGAGTACTCAACACTTGGTGGCAATGTAAGTGAAAATGCTGGTGGTATGAGAGCTGCAAAATATGGGATAACAAAAGATTATGTAATAGCTTTAGAGGCTGTTTTACCAAATGGTGAAATTATTAGAGCTGGTAAAAAAACAATCAAAGACGTAGCTGGATACAATATAGCTGGTATTTTAATAGCTAGCGAAGGCACATTAGCTGTTATCACCGAAATCACTCTAAAACTTATTCCAAAACCAAAATACAAAAAAACATATATGGGGATTTTTCCGAGCGTAACAAGCGCGATGAATGCCGTATTTAAATCTTTAGCAAGTGGTGCAAACCCTGTTGCGATGGAATTTTTGGATTCTTTAGTTATAGAAGCTTTAAGGAAAAAACTAAAAGTTGACCTTCCAGAGTTTGCAGGGGGAGTACTAGTTGGGGATGTAGATGGAAGCTTACCTGATGAAATCACATATCAATTGGAAATCTTAGAAAAATCATTTAAAGAAAATGGCGCATCTGATTTTATAGTTGCTTCAAACGATGAAGAAGCTAAAAAACTTTGGTATGCAAGGAGAAATGCGAGTCCTGCTGTTACGATTTTTGGTACAAAAAAACTCAATGAAGATATTTCAGTTCCAAGAAGTAAGCTACCAGAAGCACTCGAAGCTATCTATGCTATTGGTGACAAATATGGGTTTAAAGTTCCTTGCTTTGGACATGCAGGAGATGGAAATATCCATGTAAATGTTATGGTTAAAGATAAAAATAACACCAAAGAGATGGAAGATGGACATAAAGCAATTGAGGAGATTTTCCAACTCGTAGTTGATATGGGTGGAACCTTAAGTGGTGAACATGGAATTGGAACATCTAAAGCACCATTTATGCATATTGCTTTTACGCAAGCAGAAATGGAGCTTTTTAGAAGCATCAAGAAAGCATTTGACCCAAATAATATTTTAAATCCTTTTAAAATGGCTCTTTAGTAGTGTTTGAAAAATTAAAATTTGACAAAACAGCTTTGTTTGGCGCAATAAAAAAGATTTATACTTTTTTTGATGATGATACATTTCATTATGCAGCCAGCCTTAGCTTTTTTACTATTTTTTCAATGCTTCCTATTTTAGCTTTATTGATCGCAGTGATGTCAACTTATGAAATTTTTGCATCACAAATTGAACTTTTTTTATTTTATATACTTGATTTTGTAAATCCCACTCACTCTGAAGACGTAATCAGTGGAATTGAGCATTTTCTATCAAATATTGACAAATTAGGAACTTTAGGATTTTTTTATCTACTTTTTGTATTTACAATGTTTTTTAAAGATTATGAAAACATAATCAGTAAAATCCACCAAACAAGCGAAAGATCATTTGTTGCAATGTCATTTTTATACATCAGTTTTTTATTTTTAATACCACTTAGCTTAGTTGTTTTTGCATTTATTTCAACATTTATAGACAATAGCTTTACACAAGTTATATTGGAATTTATCTTTGGAATGCTATTTATGACTTTGTTATTTAAAATCTCAATCAATAAATTTGTTTCTCTAAAAGCATCTATTATTTCTGCTTTTGTAACTTTAGAAGTTTTAAAATTTACACAATTTATGTTTATTTATTACATAACATACTCCACCACATATGCAACGATTTATGGGACACTTAGTGCTATTGTATTTATGTTTTTGTGGATTTATATCTCTTGGATTATTTACCTTTATGGTGTTAAGTTATGTCACAAACTAAATCTTAGGTATACAAAATGAAAATTTTTATTGTTCTTATATTACTAATTAGTGGTCTTTTTGGAGCTGATGGTGCTCCGCTTATAAATTTAAGCGTTGCCCAAGTTGAACAACCAGAACAATTTGTAAAAACAATAAATATTGCAATTATTTTAGCCCTATTTGTACTTGCCCCATCATTGCTTTTGATGGCAACAAGCTTTACAAGACTTATTATTGTTTTTGGACTTTTAAGACAAGCACTCGGACTTCAACAATCACCACCAAATCAAGTAATCATCTCATTAGCACTAATTATGACTTTTTTTATTATGCAACCATATGGAAAAAATGCATGGGACAATGGTATAAAACCATATATGGAAAAAACAATCCCTTATGAAGTTGCAATTGAAAAGAGTGTAAAACCATTTAAAGAGTTTATGTTAAAAAACACAAGGGAGAGTGATTTGGCACTATTTTATAGAATAAAAAAAGAACCAAATCCGCAAACACTTGATGATGTTTCAATCATCACCCTTATGCCTGCATTTATGATTAGTGAACTTAGGACCGCTTTTGAGATAGGATTTTTAATATTTTTACCATTTTTGGTTATAGATATTATTGTTTCATCTATTTTGATGAGTTTAGGGATGATGATGCTTCCGCCTGTTATGATAAGTTTACCAGTTAAGCTTGTATTTTTTATTATAATTGATGGTTGGTTTGTAATTATTGGAAATCTAGCACAATCTTTTAAATGACACCAAAGTAAGAAAAACAGTTGAGTCAAATCAAAAACATTACAAACCACAACAAATAGGACTTCTATGGAGCTTGATGAACAAAATTTAAAACGGATAAAAAAAAGTGTATTTACTATCCTTTTTATTTTTTTAGCCTTTGTATTTTTAATATATTTTGTATCATCAACAGTTGATGAATACAGAAAACTACCATCACTTACAACATCAAAACTTGATCTTTCTGTTCGTGGTGATATTTTAAGTAAAGACAATTTTAAAATCGCAACTTCAAGAAAAATCTATACAGCAAGCATTGACACAAGAGCTTTGGATTTGAGTAAAAAAGAACTATTTATAAAATTATTTTCAATTTATAGTGATATGGATGAGACTATCTTAAGGGAAAAAATCGAAAACTCATTAAGAAAACCAGGACACCTAACAATAAGTAGGGATATATCTTCAAGGGCTGCAAAAAACCTAAAACTTTTAGGGAGAAAACTAATTGTACTAAAAGTATTTCATGAGATAAAAATTAAAAATAGTAGTGTTGTATTTGGACTTAATATTTTTGAAACAGGCGAAACACGAGATTACCCATACAATGACACCCTAACTCCTGTCATTGGGCATCTTAGAAAAGAGATAGATAACCATGATAAAACAAGAATAAGTGGAATTAAGGGGCTAGAAAAAAGTTACAACATTGAACTAAACAATATAAGAAATGGTATATTAAAAGGGGAAAGAGACATCTCTTCAAATATTATTTTCAATAGTGACTCAAAAATCACAACAAGAAAAGATGGAAATGCACTTGTTTTAAATATTCCCTTAAGGCTACAAAAAAATATTGAATTAATGCTTGATATTTACAAAGAGAAATTAGGAGCTGATGAGATTATAATCTCAGTTATGGATTCAAGAAGTGGTGATGTTTTATCGTTAGCATCATCAAATAGATTTAATCCAAGATTTATAAGAGCCGAAGAGATTGGTAATCTTAACATTAGTGCAATCGAATACCAATATGAACCAGGCTCAGTTATAAAACCAATCGCAATATCTCTTGTTTTAGAAAGAAATAAAGCTAGTCTAACGGAACTAATAAACGCACACAACAATGGTTCAGTGAATGAAAAAGGGGAATATCCTAGGGGTGAGATACATATTGGTGATTGGGATATTTCAGATGACCATCAATTTACCAAGAATATGCTAACTATTGAAGATATTATTATAAATTCAAGCAACATTGGAACACTAATTTTAGCAAATAGATTAACAGGTAAAGAGCTACTTGATGGTTACCATTTATTTGGCATAAATGAAAAAAGTGGGATTGATTTGCCTTACGAAAAAGCAGGAACTTTGCCAACTCTACATCAGCTTTCTTCTGGTGAGCAAACAAGAAACTTAAATATTTTCAAATCAACAATATCTTATGGACAAGGCATGACAACAACCTTTATGCAGCTAGTTAAAGCATACAATGTATTTAATAATGATGGTTATCTTGTATCACCAACAATTGTACAAAAAGAGATAAAACAACAGCCAGTTAAAATTATTTCAAAAAAAACAGTAGATACAATGAAAGGATTATTAATCAAAACAGTTCAAGAGGGAACCGGGAGAAATACAATCTATGAAGGACTTGAGATTGGTGGTAAAACAGGAACGGCAAATACTGTTGGTAAAGGTGGTTACCAAAAAAAATATATCAGTAGCTTCTTTGGCTTTGTAAATGATAAAGAGCATAAATATACAGTAGGTGTAACAGTAAATAACCCAATAAGCACTGGGGAGCATTGGTACTACTACTACGCTGCTAATTCAGCTGTTCCTGTATTTAAAAAAATAATTGAAATTATGGTGAAATTAAACTACTTAAAACCGCAAATAGTTGAGCAACCAGAGCAAAGTCCATTTGAAAAGCCAAAACAATAATATTTTTTTGGTACAATCGCAAAAAATTAACCAAACAAAAAAGGAGAAAATATGGCAAGAGGAAATATCAAAGAGTACAACCTATCAAAAGAGGAGTTAAGCAAATTAGCTTATGCAAAAATAACAACTTCAAAAGGGGTTATTATGATTAAATTAACTCCAGAATTTACACCAACAACGGTAGCAAATTTTGCAGCACTTGCAAATGATAAATTTTACGATGGATTAAATTTTCATAGAGTAATAGCAGGATTTATGGCACAAGGCGGATGCCCACAAAAAACTGGTATGGGTGGACCTGATTGGACTATCAAATGTGAAACAAAAAGTGAAGGGCAAAAACACAAAAAAGGTTCACTTTCAATGGCACACGCAGGACCAAATACAGGTGGAAGTCAATTTTTTATCTGTTTTGTATCTTGTCCACATCTTGATGGTGGGCATACAGTATTTGGAAATATTGAAGCTGATGATAGTGAAAGTTTTGATGTTTTAGATAGCATCAAACAAAAAGACACAATCGAATCAATAGAAATCTTAGAAGCGAGATAATCTTATTTTGGAGTCATTTGACTCCAAAAAACTACATTTTCAATCTTAAAAAAATCATAGAAGTCATAATAGCATCACTAAGAGCATCATGTTTTCCCATCATTGGGAGATTTAATTTTTTCATAATCGTATTAAATCTCAAATCAACATTCCCTTGTGGAATCCTCCCCACAACCTTATCAAAATAAAGAGCTGAAACTTCAATTTGCTCATTTGGTAACTTTATCCCTATTTTTTCTTTTGTGTATTTGTTTATCATCGCAACATCAAACTCAAGGCAATACCCAACAAGTGGGCGATTTCCAATAAAATCTAAAAACTCATATATTACTTCATCTATCTCTTTTGCATCAGCTAAGTCACACTCCCTTATTTGATGAATCTTTATAGAATTTCCATCTAGTTTTTTCTTAGGCTTTACAAATCTTTCAAACTTTTGACTTGTTAAGATTGTATTTCCTTTAATTTTAACAGCTCCAATAGAGATAATATCATCTATTTTAGGATTTAATCCCGTTGTCTCACAATCAAAACAAATATATTCATCTCCAGTATAAGGCTCAAAAAGAGTTTCATATTTTTTATTTGTAAGTTTATTTTTATTCAAATTTTTAAAAAAATTATCAAACATATACTTACCTACATCAAATTTAATTTATAATGAAAAGAGATAAACTTTTTAAATTTCTCAACTATTTTTAGCCCATCTCTTAGTAAATCTTTTTCTAAAGAATTTAACATATTTGGATTTATATAGTTATCAAGTGGCTCTTTTGCATCTATCTTTTTCAGTCTAAATTTTAGCCGTAAAGTGAGTAGCAAGTTAAATGTTTCAATAAGCTCTAAACTAAATTCCATATCGATAACATCCATACTTTGCAACTCTTTTATCCTATGAATTGTGTTTGTTTTTCTTATTTTATGTTCCAAAGATAACGCTCTTATTCCATGAACTATTGGGAAAATTCCCCCTTTTTTAATATCAAGCTCATCTTTATGTTCCCGTTTATCAACAATAAAATTAGCAAACATCCCAAGTGGTGTTGTGAAATTTAAAACTGGTTTTGCAAAAAATGAGTGAAATACGCTAGAATCAGTTGCTTTTATAAAAAGATATTGTTTTAGATTTACAAGTAAATACTTATCTCCAGCAACAGCAAATGCATCATAAAAAATAGCCAAATTCATATGATTTTCTTCACTAGGTGTATTTATCCAATCAAAAATTGTCTCCTCAAATTCACTTTGTGTTTTAACCCAAAATGGATTTGAAACCATGATATTTCCTGTACATCTAGGGTAACCACAATCGATAAGGTGGTTTGTAAAGTTTTGTGTAAATTCAAAAATTACCTCTTTACTTACTTTACAATCATTTGAGAGAATAAGAGCATTATCTTGGTCTGTTCTTAATATTTGCTCCTCTCTCCCCTCGCTCCCCATAATAATAAGTGCAGCGCTTGTTTTAAGCTCTTCTGGAGCAATTAATTCAAACAATCTTTTAAATAGTTTATTATTTAGTTGGCTGATTATCTTTGCGATATATCGCACCTTAACCCCTTTTGCATGGAGTATCCGTATTACCCTTACAAATTTTTCACTTGCAAGTTTTAACTCTTCAACATTTTGGGTATTATCAAGTTCCAAGATAACTGAATACGTATGTGAAGCAAAAAAACTAGTCAATGAAATCAAATCTAAAACACCAGTAATATTGTTCTCATCATCAACAACCACCAATCTTTTAACCCCAAACTTATTCATCTCAATTTGAGCATTAAATAAAAATTCATTTTGGTTTACAGTTTTTAGCCCCCAAGAGGTTATAATTGAAATTGGTGAATCAAAATCTATTCTATTTAAGATTATTTTTTCCCTAAAATCAGTATCTGTTACGATTCCTAGTTTCCCATCAGCACCTTTTACGATAATAGAGGATGCTTTACTTTTTTTCATAGCTTCAACTGTATGAAAAATCGTTTTTGTATCCTCAACCATAAGAGGTTTTTGTAAATACGCATCACACACCTTTGAAATCATAAAGTTTATAAACTCTTTACTTTGTTCATTATCAACACTACTATTTAATTTTGTTGAGATTGATTGAAAGAAATACCCCTCAAGCTCCTCATTTTTATACATAATCTCCAAGAAAATATCTCTAGGCAACGCGTAACATATTGTTTCGGTCGTTGTCTTAAAAGTGTGTTTTGCACTATTTGCAATAAGTGAAATTGGGTCAAAATATTCACTATTTCCAAATACAGAAATAACTGTATCTTCATGAATCTCTTGCACTACACCTTTTATGATGAAATACAAAAAGAGTGGCTTCTCATCAGCTAAAAGCAAAGTTGTATTTTCTTTAAAATAGACAACATCAAGTGCTTCAAGTAGCTTATCCAATTCAAAATCATCTACTCTATTAAATGGTGAAATTTGTTTTATAAAACTTTTTTGCTCCAATAAACTCATCATAAATCCTTGTTATTTTGGAACAACCGTTGTTAGATTTAACATTGTCCAACTTTCCAATCCACCTCGATACCAATTTAATTTTTTTGCAGGATAACCAATTTTTAAAAGATTCTCAATCGCCCAAGTTGATTGTGGACACCATGCGGCATTACAAAACAAAAGAAGTGTTTTTGCATTTTTAAAATCATAAACTCCCATATTTTGTGTAACTCCGATAGCTTCCAAAACATCGCCAAATTCAGCTGGATTTTTTGTTTTATCAAAGTTTGGAAAAGGAAGATTTATAGCCGTTGGGAGTGTCAATCTTTCATACCAAACAGGAAGTCTAGCATCAACCAAAACCATATTTTTATCATTTTGAGCTTTTTGCATAAACTCCACAACTTCATACTCACCAAAAGTTTTAATTTCACTATTGATATACATTGGGGCGATTTTTCCAACTGTTGTTACAAAAGTTTTTTTGCACTCATTTGGGACATCATTATTTGCCATATTTCCACCCCAAATAGTATCAACTTTAATACCAACATCTTTACACTTAGGACTAATATCTCTTGTAATGTTGTATTCACTTTTTACATCGTATGAGTCAGTAAAAGTTATCTTAATTGGATTCTTTTTCAAATCCAATTCTGCCCCGTTTAAAATAGCACTTCCAATGCAAACAAAAAATAAAGTTTTAGTTAGTTTTTTCATATTAGCCCCTTTTTAATTTTTTAACTAAATATATTTTATATGAAATCAAATAAAATCAAAGTCACATATTTGCATTACAAAAAAATATTTTTGTTACCCAATTGTAACTACCTTGAGATACCCTCTTAAAATTTCACAAAAAGGAAAATTTATGGAAAATAAAATCCAACAAGATATATTATTTGTGGCTGTTGAAATCCCAACAACCATACAAAGAGGTGATTTAGAAAAAGAGTTTCCAACTCTTATTTTGACAAATATAGAAAATTCACTAGTTGGTGAAGTTGCAAACAATAAATTTTTATTTGCTTCATCATTTGGTGTTTTAACTTTTTGCAACTTTAGTCACAACGAAATAAAATCAATTCTGGCTAGATTAAATATCAAAGATGCAAACAATTACGAAACAGCGCTTATAAATCAAGATTATCCGATGATTTTGGATAATAATTTCCAAAAGCCAGAGATAGATGCAAACACAATCAAATACAATAAATTTGACAAATCGATAGCATCAATTATCTCACTCGTCCTTTCCCAAAGTGTTGGATTGGAAAAAAGGGAAAAATCACTTGAAGTAAAAATGGGTGAGATAAAAAAGATTTATGAAAAGATAGAAAAACTACAAATAAAAGATAGAAAAGAGCTTATGAAATTTGCAGGAAGTATCGCAAAAGAGAGGTTTGATATCTTAAACCAACTATATTTACTTGATAAGCCAGATATTATTTGGGACGATAGTGAACTAGAATCACTCTACAATCAACTCTCATATCAACTAGAATTAAAAAACCGTTTTGAAGTAATTGAATACAAAATAACTCACTTAAAAGAATCACTTGAATTGGCAACAGACCTTGTAAATCAAAAATCTAGTGAGTATTTGGAGTGGATTATTATTTTACTTATTGGGGTTGAGATTATTTTTACAATTTATGATTTTTTCATACGATAACTTTTTGTAATTAGTTCGTAATCATATTTTAATAAGATAATTGACAAACAAGGAGTTTAAATATGATAGATGTAAAACAAGAGATACTTGAAAAGTTTCCAAAGCTTGATACAAAATTACCGATGATAAAAAAATCAATTTTCAAACTAGCTCAAAAAATAGTCCATGAGGAGAAAATAAACGATTTTTTAAAACAAAATCAAGACTTAAATGGTTTTGAATTTGTTGAAGCAACACTTGATTATTTCAAATTTGACTTCACTTATGCTAGTAATGAAATTGAAAATATTCCCTCAACTGGAAGATTAGTAATCGTAGCAAACCACCCACTTGGTGCACTAGATGGACTTTGTTTACTAAAACTTGTAAGCAAAGTTAGAAAAGATATAAAAATAGTAGCAAACGATTTTTTAGCTGGAGTTGAAAATCTCGACTCGCTATTTATAAAAATCGACAATTTCAAATCATCACAGACTAAAAAAAGTATAGAGCAGATTTACAAAGCTTTAAAAAATGAAGAAGCAATTATTATGTTTCCAGCAGGTGAAGTAAGTAGAATAACCCCAACAGGGATAAAAGATGGACTTTGGCACAAAGGATTTCTAAAAATTGCTAAAAAAACTGAAAGCCCGATTTTGCCAATATTTGTAGATGGTAAAAATTCAAAAACTTTTTATACGATTTCGATTTTAAATAAAACATTTTCAACAATTTTACTTTCAGATGAGATGTTTAAACAAAAAGAGAAAAATATCAATATGAAAATTGGAAGATTGATAGAGTTTGAAAATATTGAACTTAAAAATAAAGACACAGAGGAAACTATTAAAATCTACAAAAAACACCTCTATGGCTTAACAAAAGGGAAAAGTTTTTTTAAAACATCAAATCCAATAGCACATAGCGAAGATAGAAAAAACATCAAAAAAGAGTTAAAAAAAGCTGTGACTTTAGGCTCAACCAATGATGGGAAAAAAATATATCTTTTTACTTATATCCCAGATAGCTATGTTTTAAAAGAGATAGGGAGATTAAGGGAGATAAGTTTTAGAAAAATAAATGAGGGTGTCAATAAAAAAAGAGACACAGATAAATTTGATAAATACTACAAACATATAATTTTATGGGATGAAGATGAACTGGAAATTGTTGGCGCGTATCGCATTGGAGTAGCTGAAGATATTTACAAAGAATATGGATTTGAAGGATTTTATGCTAATTCTCTATTTAAATTCAAACAACCATTTTTATCTTATATGGAAAATTCAATCGAACTTGGAAGAAGTTTTGTTCAACCAAAATATTGGGGAACTAGAGCATTAGACTACCTTTGGTATGGAATAGGAGCTTATCTTAAAAACAACCCACATATTAAATATATGTATGGACCTGTTAGCTTGAGTGCTAATTTTCCACAATACGCAAAAGAACTTTTAGTTGATTTTTATAGCACCTACTACCCATCAAAAAGAAAATTAGTTGAGCCACAAAATTCATTTTTGTATGAAACAACAGATATTGCACTTTTAAATCCGTTTTCATTTGATGACTATAAAAACGACTTTAAACTTCTAAAAGACACACTTAAAAATATGAATGTTGTTGTCCCTACACTTTATAAACAATACAGTGAACTTTGTGATGATGGTGGCGTTCAATTTTGTGGATTTAATATTGACCCACTCTTTTCAAATTGTGTAGATGGATTTATAATTGTAAGTGTTGACAAGATTAAGGAATCCAAAAGAGCTAGATATATAGATACGATTTAGTCGTATCTAGGCTGCTGTTACAAGTGTGAGATTTATAAGTTTACTTTTGTTTACTAAGCCTCGAATATCGATAATAATAAATTTATCCCAACCAAATTGTTGAGCTACATCAAACATATAATCTCTATCTTCAATATCTTCAATATTTAATAGATCATACTCACCATCTGCTGATATTAGTACAGCTTCATATCCATTTGCTTTTGCTAATGAAATTTCATTTGCAAATTGTTTTTCAATTTTTGATAATATTTTTGTTATGACCATTGTCAACCTCCGTAGAAAAATCATAGATTTCTATGATTTTTTGTTTTGGTAGTTTAATACCTAAAGGTTACCCTTTGATTACTCTGCGATAACTCCACCATCATTTTTTGTAATCACAATAGTTGCTGATCTTGGTCTTGATGTTCCACCATCAGGCCAGTGACTTTCAAAACTGCTTGGATTAGTTAAACTTGTCGTATTTTCCCCTGGATGTTGAATATTTACAAATATTGTTTTCCCATCTGGTGTTTCAGCAATTCCTGTAATCTCACAACCTTTTGGACCAACTAAAAATCTTTTTAAATTTGTAGTTGAAGCATTTTTACCTTTAAAGGTACTAACTGTTTGATTTGTATTTCCATTACTTGGAACACTATTATTTACGATAGAAACATTTGAACCATCCCCATAAGAACCAGGAAGAGCCGCGAGCATCATGCAGTTTGTTTCATCCGTGTATGCACCATCATCTGTTTGTAGCCACATCAATCCTTTTGTTGCTTGACTAAAAAACAATCCATCTGGACTTGAGAAATCGTTTTCATCTGTAAGACTTGAGATATTTATTGTAGATGCCGAATCTGCTTCTGCTCCAAATAGATATATATCCCAACTAAAAGTTGTTGCTGCTCCATTATTATCTGTTTCTTTTAGTCTGATAATGTGTCCATTAACATTTCCTTTTTGAGTTTCTGTTCCTTTTATGTCTGTGTAATATCTAGGATTTGCCGCATTTAATCCAAATGTTTCAGAAGCACCAAAACCACTACCGTCATATGGGGCCTTTCCTCTTTGTGAGTTGTTTGTAAGAGTAATATATACATCACCAGTTAATGGATTTACACCTGTCCATTCTGGTCTATCCATTGGAGTTGCACCAACAATATCTGCTGCAATTCTAATATTTACCAATAAATCTCCCATATCTGCGAAGATATATGTTGCATTTGAAGCTATTGTGCTATTTGAAGTTGAAAGCAAAATCCATTCCCCTATTCCAGTATCACTAAATTTTGCCACATACAATTTACCGCTATCCAAATATTTATCCCCAATATCTAGTCCATTTGCAGTTGCATCATCTTCATTCCAATTTTGGTTTGAAACATACTTATAAATATACTCATTTCTTGCATCGTCCCCCATATAATAAACCAATGGTTTACCATTTGTTACGATTCCAGGCATTGCACCCTCATGTCCCATTCTTCCCATTGCTGTTCTTTTTCTTGGCGTTGAAGTTGGATTAAATGGATCAATCTCAACAACCCAACCAAAAGTATTTGCAACATTTCTATAATCATCTACACCAGTTGCACCTGTTGGTGTTGTGTTCCATCTATCATAAATATCATTAGTTGTTGTGGAATTTGCCCAGCCATAACTTCCGTTATTTGCACTTGAGCCCATATATCTATCTTGCGTTGCTTTTGATTTTGCATCAAGCGTACTACTTGCAGCTCTTTTAAAATATCCAGCCCAATTCTCCTCACATGTTAAGTATGTTCCCCAAGGAGTTAATCCACTTGCACAGTTGTTTAATGTTCCTCTTGTTGCTGTTCCGTTAGTTGAGTATTTAGTTTTAACTAAATCATTTCCACGAACTGGCCCATTTATATCCATTGGAGTTGATGCAGTAATTCTTTTATTAAATGTTGAGCTTTTATTTAAAGCAAATCCAGAATTCCCTTTTTGTATCTCAATAACTGAAATACCGTGAGCTGATACCTCTTTATCAATTTGGGAAGCCAATCTTGAACTTACATTATAAGATGTTGCTTGTGCTTCAGTATGTAAAAATAACTGTGTAATATTTTCATGATTCATACACAACAATCCTCTTTCAGAATTGTTCATATCTTTTGATGTTCCACTTGTATTCATACCAAAATAAAACATACCATCGTGATGATCTCCAGCTCTTAAGCTAAAGTCTGTGTCAGTTCCATCATTATTGTAAGATGGAACTAAATTACTAATTGGGTCTCCAACTTTATATAAAACCTTCATTGAATATGTGTCTGGAATCGACACAGTATCATTTAAATTTTTTGCAACTGGTGTAAAACCAAGCAATACATTTGCAGCAGGTAAACTAACACCATCACCACCACAACCTGTAAAATTAAGCCCAAAGAAGCTTCCAGCAGCCACAACTAAGCCACCTTTTAAAACTGTTCTCCTTGATAGCCTTGCCTCAACAATCTCCTCTATTGAAAGGTTTAGTGAGTTATTTTTTGAAATATCGTCTTGACCGTTTGGTGATGTTGGTGAATTTTTCATCTTTGCTCCTTTTGTTTTTTAATAAAAGAAGCTTAAAACTTGATGGTTACATTTAAGATACATTTTTGATTACATTTTGTCTCTGTAATCTAAATGTAATTATGATATTTAGAGGTGTTAAGTAGATTAAAACGAGATAAGCAAAACTAAATTAAAGTCTAAGCCCAACAACATCTCTCACCTGCCTCATCTTTTCACAAGCGATGATTTTTGCTTTTTTAGCCCCATCACTGAGAGTATCTTTTACAATCTCTGGATTATTTAAAAGATACTCTCGTCTCTCCTTGTAAGGTTCAAAGTAGCTATTGATTTTATCCAAAAGGGTAAGTTTAAAATGCCCGTAACCTTCCCCTGGAGTTTTATATCTTTGTTGTAGCAGAAGTAACTCATCATTTGACATAAAAAGTTTACAAAGTGAATAGATATTACAATTTTCCCACTCTTTTGGTTCATTTAACTCTTTACTATCAGTTACGATCCCCATCACTTGCTTTTTAATTACTTTTGCTTCACCAAACATATCGATAGTATTTCCATAACTTTTTGACATCTTAGCCCCATCGGTTCCCAAAACTGTTGCAACTTCATTATCAACCTTAGCCTCAGGGATAGTTAAAATATCTCCATAGGTATTATTAAAACTATTTGCAATATCTCTTGTCATCTCAACATGTTGAATTTGATCTTTACCAACAGGGACAATTTGGCTATCAAACAATAAAATATCAGCTGCCATCAAAACAGGATATGAAAAAAGCCCATGATTTGTTGCCAGCCCTCTAGCTGTTTTATCTTTATAGCTATGAGCCCTCTCAAGGAGTCCCATTGGTGTATGGTTTGAAAGTATCCAATAAAGTTCAAGAACTTCAGGAACATCACTTTGTACCCAAAAAGTTGATTTTTTAGCGTCCATTCCTAAGCTTAAAAAATTAACAGCTGCTTCAAAAATATTTTTCTTTAAAAAATCGCTATCTTTTACAGAAGTTAAAGCATGATATGAAGCTATAAAAGCAAATAATTCACCGTCATCTTGCGCCTCAATCATCTTTTTTATCATCCCAAAATAGTTTCCTATATGTATCGTTCCACTTGGCTGAATGCCACTTAATATTCTTAATTTACTCAAAATTCAATCCCTTTTTTATAAGTGTTTTTGCAAATACTCTTGCTTCATCTGTAATATGTTCGCCACTTATCATTCGTGAAATTTCTACTACTCTATCATCATAACAAAGTTCATTTACACTTGAAATTTCATCTTTTTTCTCAACTAAAAAATGTTGATTTGCTGTACTACTTAATTGTGGCTGATGAGAAATAGCAAAAATTTGGTAGTTTTTTGAAAGTTTCTTTAATACTTTAGCTATCGATTCACTCTCTTTACCACTCAAATTTGCATCTATCTCATCTAAAAAAAGTATCCCATTTGTTTCACATTCATACATACTTCGTGCTGTTAAAAGTGCTAATCTTAGACGATTAAACTCTCCGCTACTTAATTTTTTAAGCTCTGTTTTGTTTAGCAAAAAACTAACCTCATCATATCCATTTTGTGTTAGGTTTGTTTTATTTATCACGACATCTAAATTTTGCAAATACAAATCTGCTAAAAAAATATCCATATCTTGTTTTAAAATCTCACAAAACTGAACCCTAAAACCACTAAGTTTTTCACCAAGAATTTCCAGTTCTGCTGTTAGTTTTTTATAATTCTTTTCTAAAATAGCTTTTTCAAAAGTTATATTTTCATAACTTTCAAGTTCTTTTGTTTTTATTTGCTTATACTCCAAAGCCTCTTCGATGCTTCCATATTTTTTTAAAATATTTGATAATTGCTCTATTCTATCGAGTGTTTCTTCAATATTTAAATCTTCATTTGCTTCTATTTTGTCATAAAACTTTTCAAATTGGTTATTTATCTCATTAATTGCATCATCAAAAAAACTGCTATTAACTTCCAAAATCTCTAACGCTTGAGATATTTTGTTAGTGTTGTTTAAAAAAGGTTTTGCTTCATTTAAAATTTTCTCAATCTTCTCTTTTTTACTGAGGACATCTTTAAGCCCTTTTAACTCTTCATACTCCCCGATTTTAGGGTTTACTTTTGCTATCTTTTCAATCTCAAAACGAGCAAACTCTTTTAGATTTTCTAAATTTTCCTCATCTTGAGTTAGTTTTTGAAGTTTTGTTTTTATCTCTTTAAGCTCATTAAAACAATTTTTAAATTCACTATGACAAATGGTGTAATCTTCAAATTTTAATCCTCCTAAAAAGTCAAAATATTCAAGAATATTTTCACTTTCAAAATCGCTCGTATCTTTTAGATGCAGGTGTTTAAAAAATCCTTTAGAAAAATCATATAAATCGTTTTTTGAGATTGTTTGATTATTTAAAAAATATCTTGTTTTTGAGACACTAGTTTGTTTAATAATAAATTCTTCATCTATTAAATAATCTTCATTTTTAATATTTTGGTTTGAAACTATTATCTCGCTAAATTTTGCTTTAGCATCTTTTACCCCAAAAAGTGAAACGATACTATTAAAAAGGATAGATTTCCCAGCACCACTTGGGCCACTAAAAATAATAAGTCCATTTTTAAAAGATAACTCTACTTTGCCAAAAGATAAGTAATCCTCCAAATAAAATCTTTCAATCAAGAAGCTCCTCCACATAACCCTTTATAGTTTGTATTTTTGATTTTTTCTAAGTAAACCAAAGTATGCTCAAGGACTTTTTTCTCCTCAACTAATGGTTGCATTAAGATATTTTTCTCAGTTAATGAAAGCGACTGATTATCAACCAAACTCATCACTTCAATTTTTAATTCATCTAAACGATTATTTAAAACTTCTATCATCTTCATTTAAACATACCTGTACTCAAATATCTCTCTCCACTATCACAAAGGATTGTCAAGATTTTTTTACCTTTGTTTTCTATTTTAGAAGCAAATTCTAGTGCGGCAAAAACATTAGCACCACTTGAAACTCCAACCAAAATACCCTCTTTTTTTGCTATTAACCTAGCTGTATTGATTGCGTCATTATCATCAATTTGAATTAGTTCATCATAGATGGATGTATTTAAAATAGAAGGTACAAAACCAGCACCGATACCTTGAATTTTATGTGGCGCAGGTTGTCCGCCACTCAAAACAGGAGAGTTTTTTGGTTCAAGCGCAATAATTTTTATACCCTTTACTCTCTCTTTTAAAATTTTCCCAACGCCACTAATTGTTCCGCCTGTCCCAACTCCAGATATAAATATATCAATATCATCATCCATATCAGTTAGTATCTCTAGTGCTGTTGTTGTTTCATGTGTTAGAGGATTATCTGGGTTTGAAAATTGATTTAGAACCATACTGTTTACTTCATTTTCATTCAGTTCTTTAGCTTTTTCAACTGCACCTTTCATACCAAATTCTGGTGGTGTTAAAACTATGTTGGCACCATAAGCACTCATCATATCTCTTCTTTCAATAGACATTGACGATGGCATAGTCAGGGTCAATTTTAATCCCATACTAGCACAAACAGAAGCTAATCCAATTCCAGTATTTCCACTTGTTGGCTCTATAATATGTGTATCTTGATTGATTCTTCCATCAAGTAATCCACTAGTTATCATATTTAACGCTATTCTGTCTTTAACAGAACCAGATGGGTTCATAAACTCACATTTAGCATAAACTTCACCATAAAGTTCATGGTCAAGATTTGCTAGTCTAATAATTGGTGTGTTACCAATTAAATATGCTACGCTTTTTGCTATTTTCATCGTTATTCCTTTTTATAATGCCAAATCAAAATGGCGATTTACCTGTCCATTCCCGTATCATGTCTCTCTCGTTTTGTGTTAAATCAGCCTCTGGGTGTGCATACACATAACTTCTAAGTGGCATAGCATGATATACAGCTTTGTATATTTCAGTTAATTTTGTATCTTTTTGTTCACTTGTATAACTTTCCCATACAGAAAAATTTAACCATTTTCGCCCCAAATCTATATGTCTTGACATCGTCCAAGATATTGGAGCAATATGACTATACCAAGGCAAAACCGTATTGTTTGAATGGCAATCATAACAACTTCTTTTAAAAACTGCCATAATTTCAGGTGGTGCTTTTATCTCTAAAGCTGGGTCTGTGTTTTTTGGTTCATCATAAGTGACAAAAAATAATTGCATTACCAAAAAAGCACCAAGTAAATATTTTAAAATCGTTTTAATAACTTTCATCTGAATACTCATATTCTTTGGGCAATTTATCTTCAAATTGTAAAATATTTAATTCAATAAAGAAGAAACAAACGATCCAAAGTGCAGCGTCATAAAAATCGAGCCACTCTCCATCAAGTTGCCATAAAATTGCCACAAAAAATAATCCTATATAAAGTGATACCTTTAAAAATCCCAACACTTTAACAGCAACCCTATGAAAGTTCTTTTCGTAAAAAATCTCATACTCAATAAGCAATGCAACCAAAATCCACATCACTGCGTTAAATAAATCCAATATTCCATTTTCATCTATATAAGCAAAAGTCCCATACTCATAAGCTGAATAAACTATCAATATATAAGCTACAAATCTTCCACCTTGAAGGAAAAGTTTTTCACTAAATGATTTGTATTCTTGATCCATTTGAGATGTTTCCCATTCTAAAAGAAAAAGCAAAACAATCCATGCTAAAGATTCTAATCCCTCTATTATAGTTTGGTGCATAAAAAATAAAACCATATTTAAAGACAATAAACTATAAATTCCCCATTTTGCGTAAGGGAAAAGTTTTGCTGCCCTTGAATTACTATCAAACATCTCAAGCCTCCATTATTTTAAGTCGCAAATGTTATCAAATGGCTACAAAAAAGTAGATTATAATTGGACTAAAAAAAGATACCATAAGGTCTTTTCACCTCATCAACAAATTGCTCCACAGAGATATTGCGACCCTTCCTAAAAAACTCTTTCCCTTCAAAGTAAACTATAATTGCGGGAACTGCAAAGATGTTTAATCTAGCTACAAACTCTTTTTCATCTTCAATATCAATCCTTAACATCTCAATTTTAGGAAATTCATCTTCAAATGCTTTAAAAATCTTCGGGTGTAACGCTTTACAAACAGAACAATGCTCCCCTCCAACATACAACATAAATGCTTTTTTAGAACCAATCATCTCATCTAAATTCATTTTTAATCCTTATCACATAAAATTGTATATGGACAAAATTCACAAACTTTCTTATCATCACACATAACGAAATCTACATTTGTTGTTTTAAGTGAGATTAAAATCTCATCTAATCTTTTTAATTTCCCCTCAAGTACAATTTCATCTTTGATTGTCCCACTATTTAAATCATAATACCCGACAACCGAAACACCAAGATTTTTTGATGCTAAGTAGTAAAATTCCAATTGAAAATCAACACTTTTCTCAATCGTTTTATCTGTATCAATTTTCAAATTTGAACCAGTTTTATAATCCAAAATAGCAAATGTACCATCTTTTAATCTATCAATCCTATCGATTTTACCTTTTAGCACAACACCATTTTGTACTATTCTAAAATTTCGTTCAAGCTCAAATATCTCCACTCCAGACTCAATCCTAAGCATCTCGTTGTGAAAGAATTTTTTTATTCTTTTCTTCCAAAGTTCAAGTTCCAAAGTTAGATATGGGTTTATATTTTGATATGTTGAAATTTGATTTATAAACTCATCAAGTGTATATTTTTTACTTTTATAATTTTGCTCCAATATATTATGGATAATATTTCCAAGTTCAAAATTTTTTGGTTTTAGTGTAATATCATGTTCATTTAATTTTAGAATATATCCAAAATAATATTTTCGCTTACACTCCAAAAAGACTTTTAAGGAAGTTGCTGACCATTCGAGCTTACTAAGATCAATTTTTTTAGTTATCTCTTTTGGCGAAATCTCTTTTTTAATATTCTTGTAGATGATATTTGAAAAGTCTACTTTTTGAATTTTTGGAGCTTCAAATAGTTCATTAATAAATCTACTCATAGTATTTTCCCTATTTGATACATATGCAATATCAACATATTTTCCATTATTAAAGAGCTTTTGATAGTAGTATTTTTGAAGATTTTCCCTATCTTGCGGTGTTGGAAGATTTGAGAATTTTTTTACATTTGTTGATATAAATTTATCTTTTGTACTTCTTTTTGGTACAACATTATCATTAAAATCAATCACGATAACACCATCAAATTTAGTGTGTCTTGTTTCAAGTATCCCCATTACAGTTACTTTTCCTGCTTTTACATCATCAATGGTTAATTGTGCTAGTTTTGTCATAAAAATTTTAAATCCATCTTTTAGTGACAATTCATTCAAAAGGAGATTGTTAAAAAATAAATTTTCTATAAAGAATTTCAACTCCTCTAGGTGTTTCAAAATATCGGTGTTTTTTTCATCTTTTGAAATAAACTTAAATATTTCAAAAAAACTACTTTTTTCTATCGGTTTGTTCCAAATATTTCTAATCTTCTCATCAATATACGATTTATCAAGATTAAGATATTCAACCCTTTTTTGATGCTTAGGCTCATCTATATTTAGATAATTATTTATTGCACTTGAAACGGTATAAGTTTGAGAGTTTTTAATGTCGCTCCCCATTGCAAAATTAAAATATCCATCATCATCAAAAAACTTAACATATTTAGAAAACTTTTCATCTGGCAAAATTAATACAATTTTGGACGCTTCAATCCCGTTATTTACCATTTTATTTATTGAATTTTTCACCATACCTATTTGAGTTAATCTAGTTGGTATCTCATATATCTCAATAATTTGCTCCGCTTTTTGTGATGCTTCTTGTTTAATTATTGAATTATTTGAGATATCTATCGTGTACAAATTTCCGCTTTTTAAAGATAAGCCAAGTGTTTCAAAAAGCTCAATATTTTTATAATTAAATCTATTGATTTCAACAATAATTTTAATATTTGTAATTTGCGCCATCTCTTTAATCGTAAAAAATTCAAATGATGAAAAAAATCCCTCATAAAAGATAGTAATCTTTGAAAATTCATCCAAGAACATACTATTTATCTGATAATCAAGTGGTAGAGTTATGTTGTCACAAAGATTATTTTGCGCTAAAACATCAATATATTTTTTGTATATTTGATTAAGTAAATCAAGGTGTTCTGCGTAAAATCCGTAAGTATCATTTCTAGTTAAATCATCTATTGTTTTAAATTCACTGTTAAGTTCATTGAAAAATTTGAAAACATAATCACTTTGTAAATAAAGTTTTTCAAACTGATTGGAGAGTCCTAATTTTTTTATATCTATTTGTTCAATTGCCAGTTGAAGATAGATTATCCTTAAGTCTTTATCAATATGTTTTTTATTTGGTGCCGGTAAAACTACTCGATTTAATAATTCACCTATTGTTATTAGTTTTGGTAAAAGCTGATTGGTAGTTTTTGATTTAGATATGTACTCCCTGATTGAACGATTTGTAGGGAATACTAGAAGCTCTTTAGATAGCATTTGTTTTTATATAAAAATTACCCGTTTCATTTGCGATTTTTATTTGACCCATAATATTCCAATAAGATTTTTTATTCAAATTCATCTCTTTAGATGACTCATTTGAATTTAACAAAATTTCTTGATTAAAGTCATGAGTTGAGGGCATTGTAAATAAAATTTTTGCCTCTATATTTTTAACAATCTCTTTTGTCATTTTATCTTTTACAACAACTGAGATATTATTTTTTCCAATATGTAAAATATCTTTTCTAATTTTTCTATTTTGGATAACTCTTTGAGATAAATATATATCATCGTATGTTAAAGAATTTTCAACAAAGTCATTAATTTTAATTTCAATATCATACTTAGCTTCAAATTTCTGATTATTTAAAATAATTTTATTAAAATTTGCATCTACATCGTGGTAGTAGCCCATAAAAGTATTGTCATTATCTTTCCCAACGCCTGCACCTAATGTCATGGTGATTGTCCACGCAATTAAAGCTATACTAAATAAAAACTTTGCAATAAAAAGTGTATATATTGTTCTTTTACTCATTACTTTTAGCCTTTATCTTTTTCTCTCTCATAATAATAATAAAATATAAAATTATTCCAGCAACAACGAGTGTATACATAAATACTTTCCATATTGTACTTGCTGTTTTACCTTCACTTCCAATACTTGAAAGCAAACTAATTTGTTTGTGTTCTGCTATTACATCAGCTATTTGAGCATACCCATTCAAACTAGCTGCGCTAACTTTAGAGCTTAAAAGATTTTTATCTTTTGCTGCTAAAAGAGGTATAACATATTCATCTAAAACACTATCCTTATCGACCACACTCGCGAGATCATCACTCATGAGTATATTTGCATATTGCTGATCTAGTGCTATTGTTAATACAACAAAGGGCTTTGTTCCATTTAGGTCTTGTTTTACTTTTAAAATTAATTCATTTTCTTTTTGCTTCATTAGAGCTATTCTATCTTTTATTGGCAACTCTGGGTCTATTCCATTATCACCCTTTACATCAAGATATATGCTAGTTCCTAGTTTTGCTTTAGCTTCATCACCAATTGAATTAATCTTTTCATAAGCTCTTTGATCTATTAAACTTCCACTGTTTAAAATAAATTCGCTGCCGTTTAAATTTGAAATTAAAAAAAGAGATGCTAAAAGCACCCCTTTTCTAATATGTTGATACATATTATTCATCACTTAACCAACAAAAACTCTAGTTGAGTCAAAAAATGATAAATATATTGTCGCGACTGCTGAAACCACCAATAACCATGCAATAATTTTTTCCATAATATATCCTTATTTTTCAGTTCGCATCGTATGATTTTCTGTGCTATTCATCTTCAGCCCAGTTAAATCCTGATTGATTGTGTAATATTTTTCAGCATTGTCTTTTTGTGCAGCAATACCAAAATATGTCAAACCACCTAAAATACTTAAAAGTAATACTACGGCTACTAAATATCCAGTAATACCATGAAGGGCGAATAAGCCCCTTTCTGATTCATGCATCTCTTTATTTAAACCCATAATTATTTCCCCCCTATGCTTCTAATATATTCTGCTACACCTTTAACTTGTGTCTCAGAAAGTCTTCCAGCAAAACTTGGCATAGCACCAATAATACCTTTTTTACCATCATGTAATACAGATACCATTAAATCGTCATTGTAAGACACTAAACTAGGTGCTACCATTGGCATACCAGCTCCATCTTCACCATGACATGAGCTACAACTTGCCCATGAAGCAGGTTTTTCACCTTTTAATCCACCAGCAACATAAGCAGCTAAAGCGTCAACATCAGCACCACTTGCCATTCCAGCAGGCATTCCACCAGGGTAAGCAGTTTTGAAATTATTTGCACCATTATTGATTACATTAACAACTTGCTCTTTTGAGATTCTTTTTGTTAAATCATGTGCTTTTCCATTGCTTCCGTCTGCTTCAACACCATGACAAGGAGCACATTGCACAAGATACACAGATTCTCCCATTGCTCTAAGTCCAGCAGCATCAATGTTTTTATTTTTCTCTTCAAATTTAGCTTGATATTCTAGTGTTTCTTCATTCCATTGACCAATTTGTGAAAATTGATTTGTTGGATAACCAACAAAGAAATACCAAAACATCCAAATTATTGAGCCAATAAAAATTAATCCCCAACCAGCTGGAATTGGATTTGTATATTCTCCAATTCCATCCCAATTCTCTTCAACAAGCTCACCACCTGCTTTATCATTTTTCATTTGATTAACATATTTTAATACTGTCATAGTTGAGATTGTAATTATCGCCAACCCAGCAAGCATAGTTAAATCGTTTATATAATCCTCACCAAGACTAAAAGAGTCACCCGCTACGAAGTAAGTTCCTGTCATTAGTGCTACGATAAGGATCATTCCACCTATTACCATAGATTTCATATTATTTTCTCCTTTTTATTCTTTGTCACTCTTGTTTGGTTCCAATGGTTTAGTATCAATACTATCATTAAGTACTAGGTCTGAATATTTTTCAAAATCCCTCTCACCATTTTTTTGTCGTTTATATATAGAATAAGCATAGCTATAAAATATTACAAATACAAACAATGTTATAAAAAATTTTGCGTAACCTTGTATTGTTAATAAAGTTTCTTGATCTAAATCCATTTTTAATAACCTTTTATTTTAAAGAGTTCATATAAGCAATAATTGCAACAATTTCAGGAATCTTACCAGCAGCTACTGCATCTTTAACATCTTGATCTTTCATATCAGCAGCTATTAGTTTAGCTTCTTCTAAAGCACTAGCTTTAGCTTCGTCAATTGAACCTAATTTTGGCATACCTTCTTTGTCATATGGAACACCAAATACATTTTTAACTGTCACGGCTTCAGCATATGCAGTATCTACATCAGCAATGTTTGTAAACTGATGAGAATAAGCTGGCATAACTGTACCAGGTACAACTTCAGATGGTGCCTTCATATGATTTTCATGCCAATCAGTAGTTCTGTAATTTCCAACTCTCATAAGATCTGGTCCAGTTCTTTTTGATCCCCATAAAAATGGTCTATCATAAGCATACTCACCACTTAAAGAATACATACCATATCTATCTGTTTCAGATTTAAATGGTCTAATTAATTGCGAGTGGCAAGCATTACAGCTATCCTTGATATATACATGTCTTCCAGCAAGCTCCAACATACTATATGGTTTTGCACCAACAGTTGGTTGAGATTGTTTGCTAAAATCAGGTATAACTTCTATAATACCTGCAAATGCAACTGTTAAAAATAACGCAACTGCGAAGAAAAACGGTCTTTGTTCTAACCAATGAAACATAATTTTCTCCTCCCTTTCTTAAGCGCCCATAGGCGAAGCATTAGCTGGTTCTTTTGTAAGAACTCGTCCAGCAGTAGCAGTTTTATACATATTGTAAGCCCACATAAATACACCGATAAGATACAGCAATCCGCCAACAGCTCTAATTGTGTAGTAAGGATGTAATACTTCAACTGTATCAATAAATGAATAAACTAATGAACCATACTCATCATAAGCTCTCCACATCATACCTTGAGTTATACCTGCGATCCACATAGATGTAAAGTAAAGTACGATTGCAACTGTTTGAATCCAAAATTGTGTTTCAAGTAAAGATTTAGAGTAAATCTCTCTTTTGTACATTCTTGGAGCCATATGTAATAAAGCAGCCATAACCATAAATACAACCCAACCAAGTACACCATCATGTACATGTCCTGGAATCCAGTCTGTAAAGTGTGCAATAGCATTAACAGATTTTATAGCTTGAATTGGACCTTCTATTGTTGATAACATATAGAATGTAGAAGCCATAACCATAAATTTAATCAATGGATTTGTTTGTAATTGTCCCCATTCACCTTTCATTGTAAGAAGCATATTAATAGCAGATCCCCAAGATGGTAAAATTAAAACAACAGACATAACAGAACCCATAGTTTGCATCCAATCTGGAACTGTACTATAGATAACATGGTGTCCACCAGCCCATAAATAAACAAACATTAAACCCCAGAATGCAAGCATAGAAAGTTTATATGAATAAACATTTTGCCCTGATTCTTTTGGAAGAAAATAATAAATAATTGCAATAATAGGTGTTGTAAACACGAATGCAACAGCATTATGTCCATACCACCATTGAACTAGTGCATCATTTGTACCTGCATACATAGAAACCGAGTGTAACACAGAACCGTGTCCACCAGAAGCAAAATATGTTGGAATTTCCATATTGTTAAATAGATAAAGCATAGCAACTGCTAAGAATGAAGACATATAGTACCAAACAGAAACATACAATGTTCTCTCTCTTCTAATACCAATCATACCAAACATAGCAACACCCCAAAGAACCCACCAAACAACAACTAGTAAATCCAATGGCCATTCTAGTTCAGCGTATTCTTTTGAAGTTGTAATACCACTTAATAAAGTAACTACTGCAAGTAAAATAGTAATGAAATAAAGTGCAAAATGTAATTTTGCAACTCCCATTAAAAATGGGGACTCTTTAAGTGAAACCTTAAGAACCCTTTGTCCTACATAGTACCAAGTAGCAAATATTCCACTTAGTGTAAAACCAAAAGCAACACCATTTGTGTGTAAAGGTCTTAATCTACTAAATGTACCGTACTCTCCAGCTAAATTACTTAAAGCTGGAAATGCAAGTTGAAATGCAAGTATAACACCAACTGTCATACCTATAATTCCAAACAGAATTGTGGCAAAAGTAAAAGCTTTTGCAATCGAGTAGTCATACTCAATTTGTGCACTGTTTTGCATCAATATCCTCCTAAAATAAAATAAAGTCACAATAATATAAATACAACCGTAACTTATCGCTCGGATTTTATCAACTCTTGTGTTAAATGAAACTGAAAAGTGTAATTATTTATTAAAAGTTATTTGTAAGTTTAATAAGGGGTAGGTGCTAATTAAATGTAACTATTTTATAATCTAATATTAAGAAATGTTGTAATAATATACATAAAAATTAGAACTCTTAGGGGATAAAAATGTACAAACTACTATCACAATCTTTTTGCTCTGGACTATTTGTTGTTTTATTTTTGCAAGGCTGTAATCACAATACAATTGTAATTCCAAAAGAAAAAGCAAGCACTAGCGAACTATACTACACAATAAATGATGCAATTATCTCTCTTTCCAATCAATTATCAAAAAATAATACTTTGTTATTGAAAGATACAGGAACAATTACCGTAACTTCATTTGTTGACCTAGAGCAGTTAAATAAAACAAGTCAATTCGGTAGAGTAATTGGCGAATCATTGTTTAGCGAACTGTTTATTAGAGGCTTTAATGTTTCAGATTTTAGAGGTCAAAATGCAATAACAATTAATGCAAATGGAGAATTTTATATAACAAGAAATATTACAATGCTTCAAAGTGAAGTATCCAATACATATATCTTGGTTGGAACATACTCAAAAATTGACCAAAATATAATCATTAATGCAAGAATATTAGACAACAAAACAGGTAAAATTGTAAGTTCCGGAAGAGTAATGTATGCAAATGATGATTGTAGTATATTTAATATGTGCAATAATGCCCAAAGAAAAATAAAACTTGTTTCTGATGACTATAAACACTCAAGTGAAGAAAAAACCTTAAAAGAATCATCCGAAGATACTATGCCGATTAGAAAAATTAAATTCTAATTCCTTTTTGGATAAAATCATCAAAATTTAAAGGATTTTATCTATGAGGATTGCTAATCTTATTTTCCCCTCTATTGTATATCTGATTTTTGCAGGCTGTACTACACAATCACAAAGTATCAATTCAAATTACAAATCATCTACATTTTCTTTTTTTGTTGACAAAAGGTTTAGTGACCTTGATAAAGCCGTTTCAGAAATTTCAAGTCAACTATTATTAAATATTCCATCAGTAGCTCAAAAACAAAATAAATTTATTATCACTACATTTGTAGACCTTCATACTTTAGCAAAAACATCTCCTATCGGGAGAACTATATCTGAGTCTCTTATAGATGAGATGCATTCAAAAAAATTTAAAATTATTGATTTTAGAACTCAAGAGGTGATTACTGTAAATGAAAATGGGGAGTTTTTACTGTCAAGAAATCTTTCCAAACTAAAAGATGAAGTTCCAGAAGCACTTATTGTTGTTGGCACATACTCACTTATAGATGAAAACACTATGGTTTTAAATGGAAGAATTATGGACACATTTACATCAGATGTTATTTCTACAGCTAAAGTTATCTACACTTTTAAAGACTGTAACGAATTTGATTTATGTAAAAAGTCTGAAAAACCAAAAATAACACCGCCTTCCCAAATAAAAATATTGGAAGATAAATGAGAATATTAAGTATTTTATTAATTACAATATTTTTCTCTGGCTGTATATTTCAAGGCACATTGCCAAAAATAAAAAATGAAGACTCAACAGATTTTAGATTTCTAACAACTCAGCTTGTTTCAAATTCTTTTTGTTCAAAAATAAATCAAAATTCAACACTTTATGTAACAGATTTTGTAAATGAATCTAATTTAGAAAATAAATCAGAACTTGGTTTTTTATTGTCAAATGAATTAAAAGTTGCAATTTTAAGAAACAGTTGTGCAAAAAATGTTGCTATTAAAACTTTTAATTTGGCTCAAAATCTCAAAATTGGACAAAATGGTGCGAAAATTTTAACTCGAGATTTAAACCAACTTAAAACTCAAACAATTGAAGATGACAAACAAATAGCAATTGGTAGCTATTCAATTACAAATAAAAAACTTATACTTTTTGTAAAACTAGTAAATCTAAAAGATGGAAATACTATCGCAACAAATAGTAGTCAAACAGAAATTACAACAGAAATTAGAGAATTAGAAGGCCTCAAAGAGATAAGAGACACTCCAGAGATTAAGCCTCCTTTTCACCTTTAATAGATATTAGTCAAAATCACTAAAAGATTTACTGTTTGGGCTATTTAGCCTTTTCTTTTCCATATCAATCCATTTCAAACCTAGCTCATTATTCTTTATATTACTTAATGAACCAATGGTACCACGCTTTTTTATTGTTGATTGATACTCATATATCATAAATCCATTTTCATACATAGAAAACCGTACTGGGGTAGCTATAGAATATGTTGTCAAGATAGCATTACTATTACAACATTTTTTAATTTCACCAAAATACTCTTTTGTCCATAACTCTTTATTTGTATCACTGCTAAAGGCATCTTGGAATACTATATCGATATTTTTTAACTTTTTTACATACTCCCTTGCATCTCCTATGAACATTTCAATTGTAAAATTTTCATCACTATAATAATTATTTTTAGCAACCTCTAAAATTATATGTTTAATGCAGTCAAATTCTTTTGGATAATCAAAATTCAAAAGTGAACCAACAAGTTTCGCATCAAGCTCTGGTGAAAAAATATTTACTTTAATATTGAGATTATTTTTTAAAATATAATAAATTGTTCCAAAAGTGTTGTAGCCCAACCCAAAACAAATATCTAAAATATTAATTTCTTTAGTTTGACTACATAGTGTAAAAGCAGGGATAATATGTTTATATAGCGCTTCACTTAAAGCGCCATCATCTATACTATGAAAAGCTTGATTATATTTAGATGAGAAGAGGGTTTTGCTCCCATCATTTGTTATTTTATAATCCATTGCCCCACATGTGCATCTTTTTTGCCACAACCAAATCATAGTCATTAAATATTTCTATTGAGTTAGTTGCCCTAAAATCATTCTCTTCAAGCAATGTTGTCATCAAAAAAAGTTTATTTAGATATTTTTTTGATATTAAAATAATATTTGCCGAATTTTCAAGAGAATGATATATTGTTTTTATAAATTTATTCATATCAAAATTATCTAAAAAACAATCACATACAACCACATACTCATATTCTCTTGCAGTTAATCTAAATTTTTCAAGGTCAATATTGGAAAACTCTTTGTATGCCATTTTTCCATCAATTGATGCAATAAAATTAAACAAGATATTGTGTATTTCAACGCAACCATTATCAATATATAAAAATGAACTGTTAGGCGATTTTTGGAATAAAGATAAAAATAGATCTATCTCATTTTCTTTTATCATCTATATTCCAAGCTCGTTAATTCTTTCATCGCTAAGTTGTAATTTTTCATTATCCATTACACCAACACCATTCTTAATCACATATTTTGCAATTTTTTTAGCATCTTTTAGTGAATGCATATCGCAAGTTCCGCATTGGTATATATTTAGCTCTGGTATGTCAGCTTCGCAACCAACGTTTAACACATCTTTCATAGCTTTTTTTGTTGCCTTTGCAACTTTTTTTTCACTAGGAGAACCAAGCAGACTCATATAAAAACCAGTTCTACAGCCCATAGGTGAACAATCTATAATTTCAACATCATCACTATTTAGATGCTCCCTTATAAATCCAGCAAAAAGATGCTCCAAAGTATGCATCCCTTTAGCACTCATTTTCCCAATATTTGGTTTATAAAGTCTTATATCGTAAACGGTAATATTATCTCCACTTTTACTTTTCATTTGTTTGGCTACCCTAACTGCTGGTGCATCCATAATTGTGTGATCTACTTTGAAACTGTCTAATAATGGCATATAAAACTCCTTTGTTTATAAAATATTTATATCATAACTAAAAAAGCCTAAGTCTATTTTGACTTAGGCTTTATAACTGACTTATAAAAATAACTTGATTTATACTACTTTTTAAGCATATCACTTCGTGGATAGATAAATACAGCATCCCTTATAACAATAACTCTTGTTGGGTCCTCTATTGCATACGCTTTTAGAGTTACAGTAATTGGTGTGTCGTGCCTAGCATCATTCACAAGTGGTTGATCTGTATGAAGCTGAATAACTTTTTTAGCCAATTTACCCTTACTTAATTTAAACGGTTCAAATCTTTTTAGTGTAATCTTATCTTTATAAGCACCAATCACTTCTAATTGATAAGTGTAAGTCTCTTTTTGTGTATTTTGAAACAATAATACAAAACTATTTGTAACCACTCCACCTTCTTGCGTTTTATAAAGCTCGGTTGTTTTATTTACATTTAACAACATGTACTCTTTTTTACCGCCCATTACAAAAAGCATACCAACAATTACAATTAAAGCAACTGTATACATGATTGTTTTGGTCCTAATTAATTTTAAACCTTTTTTATAAATTACATCATTAGTGCTTGACCACTGCACAAGACTTTCTTTACCTAGTTTACCCATAACGCTAGTACATGCATCAACACATTCAAGGCAATTAATACACTCTAATTGTGTCCCTTTTCTTATATCTATATGTGTAGGACAAACAGTTACACAACTTTCACAAGCTGTACATTCATCACTTGGGTTAGTTAAATCTTTAACTTTAAAAACTGTTTTTTGCTTCTTGGCATCATAAATCTCACCGCCCCTTGTAGGATTGTAGATTGCTTGAATTGTATCATTATCATAAAGTACAGACTGAACCCTTGAATATGGACACACATAAACACAAAAATTTTCTTGTAAAAAAACAACGTCATAAACCAAAAACAATGATATTCCAACAATAAAACCAATCATTGTTGTATGCTCCATAGGATCGCTCATGTACGCAAAAAAATCGGCTGGCGGTATAAAGAACCACATAAAATCAGATGCAGCCAAAAGAGCTAAAAATGACCAAATCAAAATAGCTACAACTTTTTTAATTTTATTCTCAGATTTTGAATAATCCGGATCTTTTTGTTTGTTTTTAATCCTTCTCATTCCCAATAATTTTGTTTCAATAAAATCTCTGTAAATTACCCTAAAAATTGTTTGTGGACATGCCCAACCACACCATGCTCTTCCACCAATTGCAGTTACTGCAAAAATACCCAAAAATAACAACATTAACAAAAATGGCATCATATAAAGTTCTTGCATATCAAACACAACACCCATTAAGTGAAGTTGTTTTTTATCAAATGAAAGTAAAAATACTTGATTTCCACCTATTTGAATAAATGGCAAGCCAACTGCTACAATACTCGCTAATGCGTATGCCCAATATCTTTTGATTCTGTACGACATTGTTTCAATCTTCTCTTTCATATCTTTTCCTTACTAATAATCTAAAAAATTATATATTACTCTATCTTATGATAAGCATAAAATCTAGTTATTTTATAAATTTAACTAGTATCATCCCGGCAAATTTAGTATCTTTATAAAATTCAACCCTATATATATTTCCATTTTTCTCGACCGAATATTTCTTGCCAAGTGCTCCATTCAAAATTTTTTGTTCTGTTTCAATAATCTTGGGACTTTTGTATCCAATTACATTAACTCTAAAATTTTTATTTTCTTTTATAAGAAAATCTTTTTTAACCTCAACAGTATCACCAAATTTTACATTTTTTAATACCCCATCAAGTTCCATCTTAACAGCTATTTCAAAATTTAGATGCTCAACATAATCAGCCTCTAATTTTGTTAAAATTTTATTCCCATGATAAATTGTATACTCATTGCCTTGTTTTATAATCTTAATCAATGGGTTGCTTGGAAAATATTTCACAACTCCATTATTATCAATTGGAAAATATTTTTGTATATTTCTAATGTCCTTCAGTGGCATTTTGATATTTGTACCATCAAATAAAATCTCAATATCTTCGTTTATAACTTTATCTATTCCAGCAAGCGACATATCAAATTTTCTTTTGTACTCTATCCCCATAATATCCATAAATTTCTCCATAGACAGAAGCTTATAATAAACCCTTTCATTTGTAGATAGACTTTTACTTGTTTCATGCCCAAACGCTGCTTTGCCATTTGTTATTGCATAATATGTCAAAGTTTTTGACATCTCTAATTCTTCATTTGTACTTTTAAACCTTGTGTGGGTATTTTTTGTTCTATAAACATCTTCTTGATTTAGTAAAAACTTATTTGTGTGCTCAACAACTTCTTCTGAAATCGTATATAAATCGTTGTACTCTTTTACATTATGCAATAACTCTTGATCTATAACAATTGTTTGACCCCATCTTAGTGGTTGATGCAAATTATCTATAAACATTGGTCTATAAAACCCACTTCCGTCATGTAAATTCAAGATAAGCTTTACACTATCATCTTTTATATATTGTTTTATACGCTCAACTATTTTGTATTCTGGATCAGTCTCATTTAAATCAGCAAACTTTCGATTCATATCCCCAAAAGGTCCTCTTCCACTTTTGATAATACTGTAAAAGTTTAAATTTGGAACTATCCAAACTGAGCCTTTTGTTATTTCATAATGAGTAGATATTATAGAGGCGGCCATAAATCCACCTGGCTCATCACCTTGTATACCACCAACAATTAATAATGTATTATTATCTTGCTTACCTTTTTTGATAACATCAAAAGTAAACTCATCAAGCTTATCTTTATCAACTGTATTATTTTTTCCAAGAGCGGTGCTTGTTTTTAAGTCTGTAATATTTTGATTCTCTTTTACCAAACCAAACGAAGCAACATTTATGCTTACTACAAGTAAACAAATCTTAACTAACTTTAATGTGCCAAGGCTCATATATAACTCCATCTGCATTATCAACTACATATCTAATATCAACATAGTTTAATTTTACTAAATTTTTAAATTCTTCCGTTTTTGCAAACTCTTCTGTAAAGTTTCCTGCACCTAAACCTTTTTTTCCAACATCAAAATCGTGAATAGCGTGATATGTATAAGCAGGTGGAGCTATAACTTTTGAAGCTCCCGAAATATTTCCATCAAGTGAATAAATTTTATCAAGATATAAACTAATTTGTTTCGGGATAGCTCTAATTCCTGATGTTAAAACAATATCTCTGCCAACATCTTTAATTATCCTATTGTAGTCCTCAACAGGTTTGCCTTTAAATAAATATTGGCCAGTTGAGCCAATCTTTACAGTATCTTTTTCATCTATTTCATAAGTTATATAATCAATGATTTTTTTACCATAAAAGCCGTATTTAGTTGGGTCATCATAAAATAACTTATCCATAAAATCAAGTTCATCTTTCGTAAATTGACCTATTCTTGAAGCACTTTTTGCAACAACCAGTACTTTATCAAGAGGAACCACATTAAAATTTGCATATCCTATATGATTTTTAACTTTATTTAATCTATTTCGCAAACTCACAAGAGTCTTCCACTCATCTTTGGTGGTAAATATATCAGTATCTAGCACTGGTGGTATTGTTTCATATGCAAACATCTTAGTATTCAAAAGTGGGACACACGCCATAAGCCCCATAAATTGTCTACGATTCATCTATTTATTCCTTTCAAGCTGATCTTTTAAGTGTTGATAAAACTTATCTAATTTTAGTTCTAATTTACTTGTCCTCATTTTTGTACCCCATGTTGGTTCTGGAAAATAGCTGTCAGTTTCAAATCTTGCTTGAATATGAAAATGGACTTTTGGTAGATAATTCCCAAAAGAGGCTATATTTATCTTTGTTGGTTTAAAATATTTTATCATCTCTTTTTCACAAAAATCAATCATCTCCAACATCTCAACTCTAAGTTCAAAACTACACTCACTAAATTCCTTATAGGGCTCAATTGTAAAAACTTTTACCCACGGAATCTCAAATGGTTCAATCTCAATTTTGAGATTTTTGCCAATAAAAATAGTATTTTCCATCAAATAACCATCTTTATTTTCTCATGCTCATGCAAAACTTTGTGAAAATGTGTTCTATCATCGTCATTATGTACTAAAAGTTCTATATTTAAACTTTTAAATTTACCATTACTGCTTGCTTTTGAGTGGCTAACCTTGTGTTCTCTCTCTCCGAATACATCTTTTGCAATAAGATGACCATCATGTTCATCATGAATTACAATTTTATAACACCACTCACAAGGGTAAACAAGCTCAAGCTTATGTTTATTTAAATCTATCATCTATTGTATTCTCCACTTTTCCCGCCACTTTTGTGCAACAAAGCTATTTCACTTATCACCATACTTTTATCTATCGCCTTTACCATATCATAAATAGTCAAAAGCCCTATACTAACACCCGTTAAAGCTTCCATCTCAACACCAGTTTGACCTTTTAATTTAGCTGTGACAGTAAGTCTAAAAGAGCAAATTTCATCTAGCTGTTCAACATCACAATTAATTCCACTTAATAAAAGAGGATGACACATTGGGATAAGTTCAGGTGTTTTTTTGGCTCCCATAATGCTTGCAATGACTGCTGTTTGTATCACTGGACCTTTTTTATTTTGATTTAAAACAACATTTAAAAAAGCCTCTTTTGACATAGTTATCGTTCCTGTTGCAACAGCTATTCTAGTTGTATCCTCTTTTAGAGATACATCTACCATTTTTGCTCTATTGTGTTCATCAAGATGCGTGAGTGTCATATTCTATCTTTCTTATTAATTTATTAAAAATCATTTTTGGGCTAGATTGTACAAAAGTTAAGATTAAGGGAAAATTAACTAGAATCCGCGTCCAATTTAAAAAGAAAGTGGGTGATGTACAGTGCCTGGTGTTAAAGTAAAAGAAAGCGAATCTTTTGAAGAAGCGTATAGAAGATTTAAAAAACAATGTGATAGAAGTTTAATCGTTACGGAAACAAGAGCAAGAAGATATTTCGAATCTAATCCTGAAAAGAAAAAGAAAGAAAAAATCAATGCTAAGAAAAAAATGATGAAAAAACTTTATATGTTAAGAAGATACGAATCAAAACTGTAGTCTAAAATATAAAATTAAAAATTTTAAATCCTATCGTTTTTGCGATGGGCTTTTTTCTTTTCTTTATTTCTTTATTTCTTTATTTATTTATTTATTTTAGACTTTTTGTGTTGTAAAATAAATATATGAATAAAATATCAAAACTACTAAATGACTTTAACGAACTTGTGATGTTCAAACACTCTATCTTTTCACTACCGTTTATTTTTATTGCAATGATAGTAGCAGCCAATGGTTGGTTTGGATTTGAACTTTTAATTATGGGAATTTTAGCTGCCCTATCAGCTCGTAATTTTGCGATGGGATTTAACCGTTATCTTGACCGTGATATAGATGCCCTAAACCCTAGAACTGTAAATCGTCCAAGTGTTGATGGAAGACTAACTCCAAATCAAATCTATCTTTTTACTCTTATAAATGCGATTATTTTCATAGTAGTCGCTTTTTTTGTAAATGACCTTGCTTTTTATCTCTCAATTCCTATCTTGATTGTGATTGGGAGTTACTCTTATTTCAAAAGATTTTCCGCTTTAGCTCATATTATCCTTGGTATTTCCCTTGGACTTACTCCAATTGCTGGGGTTGTGGCTGTAAGTGAAACTATCACTTTATGGAGTATTTATCTTTCAGTCGGTGTTATGTTTTGGGTTGCTGGGTTTGATTTACTTTATTCTTTGCAAGATATTGAGGTCGACAAAAAACTCGGACTTCATTCAATTCCATCAAAATTTGGAGCATCTAAAACGATGCTATTTTCAAAGATAATGCACATCCTAACTATCATTTTTTGGAGTTTATTTGTATATGAAGCGGAACTTGGAATTTTTGGATTTATTGCAATCTTTCTAAGTATCGTAATGCTTGCTTATGAACACTACCTTGTAAATAAAGATTTTACAAAGATTGATAAAGCTTTTTTTACAGTTAATGGGTATTTGGGAATTGTATTTTTTATGTTTATTATTTTGGATATTGTATTTTAGATGAAACACTTAAAAGGATTTTTTAACAGATACTTTTCACTCGCTATCATTGCGATGTACTCTACATTGCATAAACTAACACGAGTAGATAGTAACTTTCAATACCACATAAAAGCTTTTGAATATCAAGAGAGAAAAACTTCCCCACCCCTTTTTTAAACATCAAATTAAGAATTAATAGTTAAAAATTAAGAATTATTGTGCGATTAAAAATCGCTTTTTTATAAAAAGGAAAAATCAAATATGCAAAAAAAAATCAGATTAAGTATAGCTACCGCACTTTTAGTGACGACGAGTGGTTATGGACAATTAGTAGAAGATTTAGGGATGATAACGGTTACAAGTGCTACAAAAAGTGAACAATCAATCAAAGATGTAACTTCAAATGTAGAAGTGATTACAGGTGCAGAACTTGAAGAAAAACATATCACAACCGTTTTGGATGCTTTAAGACTAGGTGGAATTTCAATTGCACAAAGTGGTGGAATAGGGCAACAAAGTTCATTTTTTTTAAATGGGTTTAAGAGTGGGCATACTTTAGTTCTTATCGATGGAATTAAATACAACGACCCAACAACTACTGAAGGTCAAGCACAACTTGAACATTTAATGATAAGTGATATTGCTCAAATAGAGATAATCAAAGGGGCACAAAGTGGTATTTGGGGAGCAAATGCAGTTGCTGGAGTTATAAATATCATCACAAAAAAAGCAACAAAAGAACTTATCACAAATGTAAATATTGAATTTGGAAGTAACAATACAAAAAAAACTGGTGCAAATATCTCTCAAAAAGTTGAGAAATTTTCTTACTTTTTAGGTGCAAATTATATCTCAACGGATGGAATTTCAGCTCAAACACCAAGAGGAAAAAGTAGTGAAGACTATGAAGCTGATGGATACACAAATAAAACTCTCAATGGTAAATTTGGGTATGAGATAACTGATAATGATGCAGTAAAATTTAACATTACAGATATAAATGCAAAAGTTGAATATGATCCTTCTGGAGAGCGAAATGAAATTGATAATGAAGTAACTCAAAAAAATAGACTTTACAAATTAGATTTACAACATAATTTCAATGATAAAAGCTATCTGCAAACAAGTTATGCAAAAACTAATTTCAATAAAGAAGACCCACTAGGATATACAACAAAATTCAAAGGGAACAATCAAGAAATATCTCTTGATGGAAAAGTTGCTTATTCTTTGGATAGTTTTCTTTTATTGGGTACTATAAGTCAAAAAAGTGAAGATGAAATCAAAAATAAAGAGATAAAATCTACAGGATACTATCTTACAAATAGCAATATTTTTGATAAATTAATTTTAACAGAATCTTTAAGATTTGATAAATACGATTTGTTTGATGATGCGACAACTGGAAAAATTGGAGCTAAATATAATTTTGCACAAGATTTTAGTTTGAGCGGAAATTACGGTACGGCTTATAAAGTGCCAGTTCTTTCTCAGATTTGGTACAATGCAACTTCAAACTTACAACCTGAAACTACAAAAAGTAGTGATATTACTTTAGAAATTAAAAATCTCAAAGCTACATATTTTGAAAGCGTTACAACTAATTTAATTGAATGGAAAGACCCAACGCCATATAGTGCTACTTCAGATCATAGAGGGGATACTCCACCAGGTACTGATAATAACACTTACGGAGATGATTATTACAATAATATTTCTGGAAAATCAAAATTTAAAGGATATGAAATAAGTTACAACAATGAAATCCTCAATCATTTACTTTTAACTATAATATACAATAAACAATCTGCAAAAGACAAAGACGGGAAAGATTTAATCAGAAGAATCAAAGAAAGTGCAAAATTTAACCTTGATTTTTATGGGATAGAAAAACTACACCTAGGACTTTACACACAGTATATTGGCAAGAGAGAGGACTTGGGACAAGTCCAGACTGGAAAATATACTTTAGTAAATACAGTTGCTAACTATGATGTTTCAAAAAATCTTAAGTCATATCTAAAAATTGATAACCTTACAGATAAATTCTATCAAGAAGTAGATGGTTATGGAACAATGGGGCGAACATTTACAGTTGGAATAAATGCAACTTTTTAAAAATATAAAAATAAGGGATTTTTTACAATATAAATTTCTAAATTCAATTTTTACAGGACTCGCGATGGGTTCTGTATTTACGATTTATGGCTCATTAGAGCCATCAATTTTCTCAATTGGTGGGATATTTTTAGCAATTGGGCTTTTGATTGTTGCTAAATATTACACCAAAATTCTCAATCGTAACTCATTTTATCACATCTCTTTAGGGGTCGAAATCGTGATGTTTTTGATGGTTGGATATTTTTTACTAAGCCCATACAACTACACAACAGCACTTTTAGTTTATCTCGGCTATCAAATCTCATTTGCATTTGGAAGTTATCTAGTAAGGGCTGAAAGTGTATTTTTTAATCGAATTAAACTTTTAAGCTTTATAGACATCGCCAAACAAAAAGGTTATTTATCAGGACTTGCCATCTCTTACATATTTTATGAGACATTAAAATATTTTGGAATTGCAGACAATCAAAGTCAAGTTTACTATTTACATTTTGGGCTTTTGGTCATTGAAATTTTTGTTATTTTAAAACTTTATCGAGCCTTTAATCCACCTGTTTTAAAAAAATAGGTGCGAAATAAGTATCTTGAAACCTATCAAAACGAGCGCAATGCCACCTATAAATTCGGCCTTACTCTCAAGAAAACTTCCACCTTTTGTCCCAATAAATACACCAACATAACTAAATACAAAAGTTATTAATCCAATAAGTATCATTGAAACAAATGGATTAAGTTCCATAAGCCCCAAAGTAAATCCAGCAGCCATAGCATCAATACTTGTCGCAATTGCTAAAATAAGCAAAACTTTGTTTGTAAAAGCTGTAAATTCATCTTCTGTATTTTCACCAAAACTTTCGTAAATCATCTTCCCACCAATCAATGCCAACAAACAAAAAGCTACCCAATGGTCAAATTGTTCAATATAACTCCCAAGCCCAACACTTGCCAAATACCCAAAAAGAGGCATCAACCCTTGAAAGATTCCAAAAAATAGAGCCACTTTTAAAGCTAGTTTTTTATCAAAACTACCATTTTTTACACCGATTCCAATAGCAACAGCAAACGCGTCCATACTAAGAGCTAAACTCAAAACAACAACTTCAATCATTAAATTTCCTACATTTTTTATATATTTTATTGTAACAAAAAAGATATTGTCTATTGATAAATTACGATATTAACGAAACACAAGGTACAATTATCAACCAAAATAAAGCTAGTACAAGGGGTCAATATGAAAAAAATCTTACTTATCACAACATTATTCGTTACCGCTGCATTAGGAAAAAATACCTATCAATTAAGTGAAATTGAGATGAAAAAAAATATCGCCTATCATCTAAAAACTCAAAAAAAGATAGATGGTGTTGCTATTGAACTTTATGAAACTGGGGAACTCATGAGTGAAAAAACTTTTAAAAATGGACTTTTAATTGATATGAAAACATACAAAATCTCAGGCGCAATGGCTTCAAATGTGATATTTAAGAATGGAAAAGCAGTTGGCGGAAAACAATATTACGAAAATCCAAAAAAAGACAGAATTCTTACAAATGCTGATTTTATGAGACTAAAGCTTGAATACTAAAAAACCAATTTTAGATGCGCGTGATTGTGTAAATTTTCTAACACCGCAAATAGAGATAAATTTTGATAATTTTGACAAAACAAAACGACACAATATTGATAAATTAAATAACCAAATTTCAAAAACATACAAAATCCTTAAGGAGCAATTTGAAATTTTTAATGGTTGTTTTGGTGGCGTTTATTCCATTTTTAATAGATTAAAACCAACTCATTGCACAATCTATGCACCTTGCGATAGGGAGTTTATAAATATTGCTTCAAAATTTAATTGTGAAATTTCACTTATCAATAGATTTGAAAACATAGACACCGATATCAACAATGACACATTAGTGATATTTGCAAATCCCAGCTTTCCCGATGGAAAATTTTATAACTTAGAAAAATTACTGCTTTTTTGGAAAAATAAAAATGCAACAGTTTTAATTGATGAGTCATTTTTAGAATTTACAAATGAAAAAAGCCTAAGTGAATCTTTATACAATTTTCCCAATATTTACATTTTAAAATCATTTGATAAGTTTTATGGATACACTATTGGATCACTTTCTTTAGTGATTTCAACTGTTTACAATATAAAAACTTTAAAGCTTTTTGAGCCAACAAATAAACTATCAGTTTTTGACATTAGGTACCTTAGTGAAATTTTAGAAGATAAGATTTTTAAAAAAATTACAAAAACATTGATTGTAAAAAATAGTATTTTACTAGAACACGCACTTAGAGAAACAGGTCTATGTGAATTTATCTACCCTAGTAGAGTAAATTTTTTACTTGTAAAATTACTTCATATTAAAAGCAAAACAATAACAACAATGTTGGAAAAAAAAGGGATCTTAATTTTAGATTGTCAAGAGATTGACTTTTTAGATGATAGTTTTATTTTAATTACACTCAAAAGTGAAGAGGATACAAAACGGCTAAAAATAGATATAACTGAAGCGCTAGAAAATAAAAAGTAGAAAAATCTACTTTCTAAAAGATGATGAGATTATAGACAAAAACTCATCTTTTGTTTTTTTATCTTTTTTAAATAAACCTCTAAGAGCTGAAGTTACAGTTGTTGAGCAAATCTTTTCAACCCCTCTCATCTCCATACACATATGTCTAGCATCAACAACAACAGCAACACCTTTTGGTTTTATTGCTTCATTGATAGCATCACAAATTTGCTCTGTTAATTGCTCTTGAATTTGAAGTCGTCTTGCAAAAACATCAACTACTCTAGGAATTTTGCTAAGTCCTACAACTTTTCCATCAGGGATATAAGCAACATGAACTTTACCTATAATTGGAAGCATATGGTGTTCACACATACTATAAAATTCTATATCTTTAACAACAACCATCTCATCATTTGTAGTTGTAAAAAGTGCTTGATTTATGATTTCATGGGCATTTTGTTTGTAGCCACCACACATAAATTCCCAAGCTTTTCGAACCCTCTTTGGGGTGTCTTGCAAACCTTCTCTATTTAAATCTTCACCAATATGTTCTAATATTTTTTTAACTGCATTTTCCATTTTTTACCTATAAATTATTTTTTAAAGTGCGATTGTAACAAAAAAGAAGTTCAAATTCATCAAAACTTCTTCTCAAACATATATCCGACTTTAAACCTAAATGCCAAAAAATTCTCCAAAATTGCAAAAATAACAATAAAATTTATAAAACTACTACCACCATAACTAAAAAGAGGAAGTGGTATCCCAACAACAGGTGCAAAACCTATCACCATTAAGATATTTACACTCATATTAAAAAAAATAAGTAGTCCAATTCCTGTTGCAAAAACTGTAATCAAGTAGTCATTTTTATAATAAAAATTCATAAGCAACAAATAACAAACTAAAAGCAAATAGATAGCAACCAAACCAATTGCACCTAAAAAGCCATACCTCTCAACTACATAAGCAAAAATAAAATCGCTAGTTGCGATTGGTAAAAATTGTAACTGTGACTGCGTAGCATCTTCAGCCTCTTTACCCACTAGCCCTCCAGAACCAATAGCAATAACTGACTGCTGAACATGGTAACTAGGTTTTTCACTTAAAAAATCTGTAACTCTTTTCTTTTGATAATCTTTCATTCCGTACATATAAAAAAGTGGTCCAGCGATTGCTAGAAAAATAACGATTCCAACTAAAATTTTTTTATGAATTCCTGCAACAAAAAGTATCCCAAAACCAACAAGAGCCAGAACAAGCCCTGTTCCCAAATCTGGTTCAGTTGCAATAAGAATAAAAGGCAAAATAATAAAAAATGAAATATAGATAAACTCTTTTAGTCTGTATCCATCTTTAGGTGGTGGATTTTTATATATCAAAAAAGCCATCTGAAGGAGAAAAATAGGCTTGAAAAGTTCTGAGGGCTGTATTGTTTGTCCAGTAAATGGTATCCCAATCCATCTAGTTGCACCCAGTCTGCTTTCGCCAATAATTAAAGTTGCCAAAAGTAGAACAATCCCAGACCAATAAAAAATTGGTACAAAATCGATTGTTTCCCGCAAAGGCAAAAGCAAAACAACTGTAAATAGAACACAAGCTACAAAGTAATAAATTAACTGCTTTTGTGATAACATCTCGCTTATTTCACCAACTAGAGTGTGAGACAAAATAATAAGTGGCAATATAAACAAGATTAGTTCATAATTAAAGTGTGAAATTATTCGTTTATCAAAGAAATACATAGCGGAACAATACCCGAAATAGGCTGAAAGAAAATCAACAATGAACCAAAATTACATATCAGACACAGAGGATAGACTAGATAAATTTTTATCTTCATCGCTCAATCAAACACGAAATCAAATCGATGCTTTAATCAAAAAAGGTTGTGTTTTAATAAACAAAAAAGTAGCACTTAAAAGTGGGCAAAAATTAAAAATTGGACAAAATATTGAGATAACTTTTCCAATTGCTGAACAAACAAAAAGTAGCTTTAGCCAGGAGGAAATTTTAAAGCTAGATGTAAAAATTATCTATGAAGATGAATACATTTTAGTCATAGATAAACCAATTGGATTGGTTGTCCACGATGCACCAAGTGTACATGAGGCAACACTTGTAGATTGGTTAAAAGTAAAAAATATCTCCCTTTCAACATTAAGTGGTGAAGAGAGACATGGGATTGTTCATAGACTAGACAAAGGAACAAGTGGGCTTTTGGTTGTTGCTAAAACAAATGAAGCTCATCAAAAACTATCATCTCAACTAGAAGATAAAAGTATGGGGCGATATTATATAGCTTGTATAGACATACCCCTGAAAAATGACATTGTAGTTGAAAAACCAATTGGAAGAAATCCAAACCAAAGACTAAAGATGACGATTGTAAACGATGGAAAATTTGCAAAAACCGCTTTTAAAAAACTAATTGAAAATAAAAATACTGAAGATAATTCACATAAATATGAATTAATTTGCGCAAAACTATTTACAGGGAGAACTCACCAAATTAGAGTCCATTTAGAATCTATCGGACGAAGGATACTTGGAGATGATTTATACGGTTTTAAGGGCAAAGATAGTAGTATAGAAAGAATTTTTTTGCACGCTTATAGCTTATATTTGCGTCATCCAATTACAAATGAAAGTTTTGAATTTGTGTCACCAATACCACAAAATATGCAAAACCTATTAAATAAAAACTTTGATGAAGGAACAATGAATGAAAAAATTAATAAAGAGTTTATCTCTGCTTGTTTTACTGATACTAGCAACTGGATGTGAAACTGGTAAAAATCTTCAAACACCGAGTAGCGAACCAAAGATTGATCCAAATATAGCTGTTGTGGATGTAAAAACATTCAAGATGATACAAGATATAAAAGCAGTAAGCCTTGAGTGGGTTGGTAGCTCAAAAGAGAATATCAATGGTTACCATATTTACAGAAAAGACCTTGATAAAACTGACTCAAGATTTGTAAGAGTTGGAACTGTTGAAGATAAATATGCTAAGCACTTTGTTGATGACAACCTAGAGCCAAATAGCCAATACGCATATTGCATCTCTACAATTGGGGAAAATAATTTTGAATCAAATCCAAGTGATGCAAGAGCTATTAGGACCTATCCATTATTTGAATCTGTTGCATTTATTGATGCGTCGAGTAACTTGCCAAGAAAAGTAAGGGTTCAATGGCGACCTCATGAATTAATATCAATCAAAGAGTATATTTTAGAAAAAAGCACTCCAACTGAAGCTGAGTGGAAACAACTTACAAAAGTTAACAACAGACTTAATGTTGAATTTATAGATAAAGACTTAAAAGACAATGCAACATACAACTACAGAATTAAAGCGGTAAGTTTTGATGGTATAGAATCGCTTCCAAGTGACATAGCAACCGCTACGACCAAAGCACTTCCTTTAGCAATTGGCGGACTTGAAGCAACCCAAAACGAACCCCAAAAAATTATTTTAAAATGGTCACCAACAACACAAAAAGATGCGATTGCTTATAACATCTATGTAAGTAATGATGCAGAAAAAGGATTTAAACTTATCCATAAGGCTTCATTAAGTGACAATACATTTGAACATAGCATAACCGAAAATGACAAGACAAATTATTACAAAATTACAACTCTTGACAAAGATGCTCTTGAAACAGATATAAAACTTTTAGCACCAACTATGGGAAAAACTCTTTCGGCACCGCTTCAACCAACAATTACTCTAGCTCAAATAAATACAAGTGGTGTGATTTTAAATTGGACAAAAGGTGACGAAAGAGCTGTTTCATATAATGTTTATAAGAAAGTAAGAGAGAGTTTTTTTAGATCAAGTGAAACAATGATTAAAGATACTAAAGCCCTAAGAGTTGAAGACCCTGAGGTTATAAGAGGTATTGACTACTCATACGAAATAGAGGCTGTTGATAAATTTGGTCTTGTATCAAAAAGAACAAAACCAGCCACACTAACTATGCCAAAATTAATCGAGCAAAAACCAGAACCAAAACAAACACAATCTCAAAACTAAGATAATTCAGAATGCCTCATATTATCACCAAAAAACACACTAACCTAAAAACTCCATCTTCAAAAGATGGGGTTAACTTTAACTTTATTGCTACCAACCCAAAAGAAGATAAAATATCTGTTACCGTTGATGGGAAAACTTTTTTACTTACAAAACTAGAAAAAAATGGAAATCATCTTATAAAACTTGATGTAACAACACGAGTAACACCAATAAGCATTGCAAAACAAGCGTTAAAAGCATATAGTGAACTAACAAATTGTGAAATTATCTCATCAAATATAGCGCAAAGCAAAACAAAACTTGAACCGCAAAAAGAATATTTAAAAGATATAAGTTACTTTGTTGAGGATTTCAAAACAACAAAAGAAGTTTGTGTTGAAGTTGGTTTTGGAAGTGGAAGACACCTTTTGTATCAAGCAAAAACAAATCCAAATAAACTTTATATTGGACTTGAAATTCATACTCCCTCGATTGAACAAGTTTTAAAACAAGTACGAATTGAAAATATTGAAAATATTTTGGTTGTAAATTATGATGCGAGATTGTTTTTGGAATTTATTGCTTCAAATTCAATAAACCAAATATTTGTCCATTTTCCTGTTCCTTGGGATAAAAAACCCCATCGTCGTGTTATGAGCTTAGAGTTTATAAATGAAGCTTTACGGGTTTTAAATATTGAGGGTTCACTTGAACTTAGAACCGATAGTCCACTTTACTACGAATACTCAAAAGAGCTATATGAAAACTATCGAGAAAAAAGCATTATCTCGAAAAACCAAGATTTAGAGATAAGTAGCAAATATGAAGACAGATGGAAAAGGATGGGTAAAGATATTTGGAATTTGACAATATATGCAGATAAACTTTCAAAAGAAATTGCTTTAGAGAAAAATTTCACATTTGATATCAAAAATAGCTACACTTTTGATAAGTTAGTAGAGAAATTACCAGCCAAACCAATAGTAGGTGAAGATTTTATGTTTCATTTTTCCCATCCATTTAAAATAAGTGAAACAAGTGGAATTATCCATGTTAGCATGGGTAGCTTTAATAAACCATTCTCAATTTATCTATTTGTAAATGGTGAAAAAATTTCATACTTTATAACCCTTCCAGTACCAACAAGCTCAAACCATAAAGCACATAAACAAATAATGAAAATACTAAAAGATGAGGATACAAAGTGATACACGCAAATAATTTATGCCTTAGCTATGATGGTAAAAAAGATATTATCCATAATGGAAGATTTCATATTAAAGAAAAAGATTTTGTATTTATTACAGGCTCAAGCGGAAGTGGAAAATCTACACTTTTAAAATCATTTTATGGCGGGATTGATCCACGAAATGGGACGCTTCTTATCAATAAAATCAATATGCAAAAAGCTGGGAAAAGTCAAATTAGGGCACTTAGAAAAAATATTGGTATCATTTTTCAAGACTACAAACTTATTAAAGAGTACACAGTTGAAGAAAATATAATGTTACCACTTCAACTAAATGATTATAACGACAAAAAATCATTAGAACAAGCAAAAAAACTATTAAAACATGTAAAATTAACCCAAAAAGGACATTTTTTTCCAGATGAACTTAGTGGTGGAGAACAACAAAGAGCAGCTGTTGGAAGAGCCTTAGCGCACAATCCAAAACTGATTTTAGCAGATGAACCAACTGGAAATCTTGATGATTATTCAGCTGAACTTGTGTGGAGTTTACTTAGAAAAGCAAATGAGCAATTAGGGATAACAGTTGTTGTTGTAACGCACCGAATTCCAGATAATTTTGGACTAAGTTATAGAAAGTTTGATCTTTTATCGGGAGAAATTTATGAGTCTTAAAAGATTTTTATCATTTAGTTTACCACTTATTATTATGCTATTTTCATTTGCTATTTATGTATCAATTTCAAAAATGATTACATCGTATGAGCAAACAATTACAAACGATTATTCAATAGTAATTGTAAGCACAACACCAACAACCAAGGAGGCTGTTGAAGATTCAATCTCATTTAATCTAAAAGATATGAAAACAATATCAAGATATGAAATTTTGGCTGATTTAAAAAAAGATTTAACAGATGGCTCTTTTGCCCTGCTTCAAGTAAAATTACCATATTTTTATACTCTAACACTAAGTGAATTTCCAACTTCATCTGCATTAGATCAAATTAAAAAAGAACTTTTAGCCATCAACGGCATGAAATCTGTTGAGACATTTTCAAAAGATCACGACAATGTTTACTCTTTATTTTTATTTACAAAATCAGTAACTGCGACAATGCTTGTATTTATGATTATTTTCACCCTTTTCATAATCTCGAATCAGATAAATCTATGGTTTTATGAACATTCAGAAAGATTACACATTATCAATCTTCATGGTGGCTCTTTACTCTTTGGAGCAAAACCAATTATAAAACTAGCACTTATCAGTGGCTTATTTGCTGGGGCTGTTGTTATTGGGGCTGTTTTTTACATTCACGAAAATTATTCAATTATTTTTGAGCCAGAAATATCAAAACTAATTACACAAAGTGCAATAATTTACACACCAATTGAGGTAGGAACAGTGATATTTTTATCACTATTTATCTCATTTGCTACTGTATTTGGCGTACTTATAAAACACAGGTTTAAATAGTTGATGGCGAAATTTTTATTTTTACCTATTATTATTTTTGGATTTTTATTTGGTGCTGATATTAAAAAGATTGAGCAAAAAATTATCTATAACAAATCAATACTCGACCAAACAAAAGAAGCCAAAAATCAAACAAATAGCAAAATAAAAATTTTAGCAAACGAACTAAGCAAAGAGGAGGAAGTTTTTGAGCAATTACAAACAAATCTCAATACAATCTCAACAAAAATTTCTGCAAATAAAAATCAGTTACAAACTGCAAAAGTGACAATTAATGAACTCAATCAAAAATCAAAAACAATTGAGCAATATATAGCTTATGTTGAAAATAGTATTGTATCTTCAGTTGTAGACAAATACACAATGACTCTTGGTAAAAATATCATCAATAAAAAATCAGCAAAGGATATTGTAGAAAAAGAGAAAATGCAACTTATATTTGAAAACTCTAAAGATGCCATTATGAAATCTAATCTTCAATATTTTCAAGTAACAACTCTTAAAAACGAAAATGATGCAAAACGCAAAAATTTAGAAAGCTTTATCTCGAGTGGTGAAGCTGAAGAGAAAAAATATAGCGAACTTAAAAAAGAAAAAGAGGTAAAAGTATCAACCCTAAAAGAGAAGCACAAAAGCTACCAACAAGAACTAAAAGCTATCGTAAAGCAACAAAATGATTTAAGCAGACTTCTTACACAACTAAATATCGTAAAAGAAACTGAACTGGAAAAAATCAAAAAAGAGGAAATTAGAAGAAAAAAAGAGGAGCTTAAAAGAGCAAAAGCAGAAGAGCTAAGGCTAGCCAAAGAGAAAAAATCAAAAACAGATCCAGTACAAATTAGCCAAATAACAAAAGAGCAACAAATAAATTCAAAAGATATAAAAATACTTTCAAAAGAGATATTAGAAAATGATGCGGATATGAAAGTAAGAAACATAGGGGATACAAATCAAGGGGTAAAAACTATATCATCTGCTGGGATAAAAATTCAAGCGCCTCTAAGTTCATACACTGTGGTAAAGAAATTTGGTGAATATTTTGATCCTATTTATAAAATCAAACTGCACAACGATTCAGTTACGCTAAAATCAAATGGACAAAATGACAAAGTTTATAGTGCATTAAAAGGTCAAGTTGTTTATGCAAAAAACGATGCTGGGTCTTTAGGAAATGTAGTTATTTTAAAACATCCTGGTGATATACACACAATATACTCAAGGCTTAGTCAAATTGCACCAACAATAACAGTTGGCAGAGCAATACCACAAGGCTATGTAGTTGGTCGAATTGAAGATACACTCGTCTTTCAAGCAACAAAAAGCAATCGTTACCTAAATCCAGAGGAGTTATTTTGAAAGCATTAGCCTTATTTAGTGGTGGACTTGATTCTACACTTGCCATGAAAGTTATAATAGACCAAGGGATTGAAGTTATAGCTATCCATGTTGACACTGGCTTTGGCTCGATTGGTGATAGAGTAAGCTATATGAAAAGAATGTGTGAACATATTGGAGCAAAATTTGAAATTTTGAATCTACAAGAAGCTTATCTTGAAGAGGTTTTATTTGAACCAAAATATGGCTATGGAAACAACTTCAATCCTTGTATAGATTGTCATGGTTTTATGTTTCGCCACACAAGTAAATTATTAGAAAAATACGATGCTTCTTTTATGATAAGTGGTGAAGTTGTGGGGCAACGCCCAATGAGTCAAACAAAAGATGCAATGTTAAGGGTTCAAAAACTAAGCGGAAGTGAAGAACTTGTTGTCCGACCACTTAGTGGAAAATTGCTTCCTCCAACAAAACCAGAACTTGAAGGGTGGATAAAAAGGGAGAATTTACTTGATTTTTGGGGAAGGGGTAGAAGTCGCCAATTCAAATTTGCAAAAGAGATTGGACTCGAAAATTTTGAACACCCATCTGGTGGATGCCTGCTTACAGATGTTCAATTTAGTGCAAGGTTAAGAGATTTTGTTGCAAACGATACCCTTGAAGTTGATGATATTGATACATTAAAAATTGGTAGACAACTAAGGCTTCCAGATGGAGCTAAACTTGTTATTGGGAGAAAACAAGAGGAAAATATGATACTTGAAGCAACAAAAAGTAAAAAATACTTAAAAGGTAGAATTGTAGATGCAACGGGACCTTTTGTTTTATTGTCAAAAAATGCAAGTGAAAGTGATAAAAAACTAGCTGGTGATTTTATTGTAACTTACGGCAAAACAGAATCCAATAAAGTTTACGAAATCAACTTTGGTGAGCTTATCATTACTGGAATTAGGCTAGAAAACAAAGACGCAATGCAACCTTATATTCTAATGTAAATATTAATTGATTTTCTCATGAAAAGGAATTGCTAGCCTAACTAGTTTCTAATTTTATCTCATTTGAAATCTATCTTCGCTATCCTTTTCCCCTAGAAATCATACAAAGTCAGGTAAAAAAATGTCAAATAATAAATTTTTCGGTGCGCATGTAAGTGCTAGTGGTGGTGTCCAAAATGCACCTTTAAATGCGATTGCTATTGGTGCAAAAGCTTTTGCCTTGTTTACAAAAAATCAAAAAAGATGGGAAGGGACTCCGCTTGATTCCAAAACACTCGATGAATGGTTTAAAAATCTTGAATTCAGTGGAATTTTGCCAAAACATATCCTTCCGCATGATAGTTATCTTATAAATCTTGGACATCATGATAGTGATAGTTTAGAAAAAAGTAGAGTTGCCTTTATAGATGAGATTAGACGATGTGAAACTTTAGGACTTGATAGATTAAATTTTCACCCAGGTAGTCACCTTCAAAAGTTTGGCAAAAAAGATCCTAATCTTGATGAGCTTACTTATAGTGCCGAAATAGAGTGTCTTGAAACTATCTCAGAATCTATAAACATAGCACTTGATAAAACAAATGGTGTGATTGCTGTTATTGAAAATACAGCTGGTCAAGGTAGTAACCTTGGATATAAATTTGAACATCTTGCTTATATCATAGATAAAGTTGAAGATAAAAGTCGTATTGGCGTATGTATAGATACTTGCCATATGTTTACAGCAGGTTATGACATAAGAACAAAAGAGGCTTATGATAAAACTTGGAAAGAGTTTGATAAAGTTGTGGGGCGAGAATTTTTAAAAGGTATGCATATAAACGACAGTAAACCGCCACTTGGAGCTAAAGTTGACCGCCATGAAAGTTTAGGACTTGGATATATTGGGATTGATGCTTTTAGCTTTATCGCAAACGATGAAAGAATGGATGATATTCCACTCATCTTAGAAACTCCAAATGAAGAGCTTTGGAAAGATGAGATAAAAAAACTATACTCGTTAGTTAAATAATTTATTTATTTGGTGTTGTTGGAGTTTTAGCCGTTGGAGACTCTGAAATAACCTCTCCACCAATAGATTTTTTTAAAACAAGTTCTTTTTGAAGCAGATTATTTTGATTTAAATCAATAGAGTCCTGCGAATCCAAATAACTCAAACTCAACTCCAAAAAATCGAGTTTTGATGAAATACCAAAATCAACTTTGTTTTTTAAAATACCTAATTTATTTTTAACAATATCTCCATAAGAAACAACATATAAATATTGATTTTTTTGTTTTTCATAAATATCATAGTTACTTTGCACTTCAATAAAAGCGTTATTTACCGTTTTTATATAATTATCAAGTGCTTGTTCTTTTTTAATTTCACTCTCTTTAACTAGTTTATCAACTTTTGGTATATCAAAAATATTCCACATAATTGTAGGCGTAATCGACCAAGATGGAGCAACCGAGCTATATGAACCATTACTACCACTTATTCCACCAAAGGCTCCAATTGAAACATTTGGATAGTAAAGCGTTTTAACAAGTGAAATTTTGGCATTTTTATCTATTAAATTTTGTTCACTTATTTGAATATCAAATCTTTTTTCAAGTTGATTTGAAGCTATTTGTTGCGGAATGCCAATTGGTTTAATAGACTTTTCAAGGACAAAATTCTCATCTTTACCTATGTAAATTTTCAAAGCTTTTAAATAATTTTCTTTTGTAATTTCAAAAGTATTATAGTTTTGTTTTTCAAGCTCAATTTTCCCATCTATATCCAACGATGGCAAAATAGTATCTAATCCATTTTGATATCGTTCCTTATAAATCTCTTTTATCTCTTTTAAGATTGCGATTTTCTTTTTTATTGTTTCTAATTTATTGTTCGCATAAAGAATATTTCCATAAAGTGAAGCTATCTCAAATGAAATAGTTGAATGCAAAACTGCCAAATTTTCTTTTGCTATAACTATATTTGCACTATCAATCTCAAGTGTTTTCTCCATTTTTCCTAAATAATCAAACTCAAATGTACTAAGTTTTAACCCTAATTTATTTGTAGTTTGAGCTTTTCCGCTGCTATTTGTTTTAGAAAGTGAATCCTCTACACCACCTGAAGGATTAAAAGATGATTTATCAATATCGTATGAATTTAAAGCCAATGCTAACTGTTTGGAAACAATTGAAATATCTTTGTTGTTAGCAAATGCTTTCAAAATTAACTCTTCAAGATTTCCATTTTCATATCCTTTCCACCACTCAACCATTGTTAAATTATTATCAGCTTTTGTAATGTTTTTTGTTTCTAATAACTCTAGTCCTTGTGGCTTAGAATACTTAGGGCCAAGTGCATTACCACAACCGATAAACAAAAAAGCGATAAAAGAAGTAAATATTATATTTTTCATTTTGCAAACTTTCTAAGGAGATATTCTCGCGCCCTAAGGACAAAGAAATAGATATAAGGGATAAAGTACCTCTCAATAAATGTAGCTGCAATCATACCTCCAAGCAAACCAATTCCAATAGCTTTACGACTCTCAGCGCCAGCGCCAGAACTAAACACAAGTGGTAAAATTCCAAAAATAAATGCAATTGAAGTCATCATCATAGGGCGATACCTAATTTTGGCAGCTTGTTTTGTAGCTTCATACAATTCAACACCATTTTTTCTAAGTTGCTCAGCAAACTCAACAATCAAAATTGCATTTTTTGAAGACAACGCAATCATAGTGAGTAGCCCAATTGAAAAATAAACATCTCGTGGCATCTTAAAAAATATATCGGCTATATAAGCTGCACCAAACGCACCAAAAATTCCAAATACCACAGATAACAAAACAGAAAACGGCAATATAAAGCTGTTGTACTGAATAGTTAAAACCAAAAATACTACAATAACACTAAAAGCAAAAATCAAAACCCCTTTACCTTGCGTTAACTTCTCCTGATACGACACCCCTTCCCATTCCAAACCAAATCCACTTGGAAGATTTAAAGCTTCCATCTCCGCTATCTCCATTCCAGCAGCAGTTCCTGCACTTTGGATTGTCATGGCTGAAATTGAATTTGATAAAACACCATTAAAATGTTCAACCTTAGATGGTGCCATCGTATCTGTTATAAATCCAATTTCAGATATTGGAACCAAAACCCCTTTGTTATTTTTTACATAGATGTTTTGTAAAGCATCAGGGGTTGCTCTATATTTTCCATCAGCTTGAACTTGTACCCAATAAAGATGGTTATCTTTTTCAAATTGATTTACATTTGAATATCCAATCGAATCTTGCAAAACACTATAAACATCAGCTATTGAAATCCCCATCGCTTTTGCTTTGTTTCTATCAAGTTCCAGATACAAAGTTGGCGAATTTGTTTTTGTTGTATTTTTTGCCATCATAAAGTTTTCTTTGTATTTTGATAATGAACTAGCAAAATTATCACTAACTGTTGCTAGCTCAAAAGGTGTTGCATCCCCATAACCTACGAGTTTTATTTGAAGTCCACTACTTCTTCCAAGCCCTCTAATTGCAGGTGGTTGCATCAACATTATTTGTGCTTCATTGATATGTTGAGTTTTTTTTGTTAACCTCTTAATTAAACTATCAACACTACTATTTTTATCTCCTCTATCACTCCACAAAGTAAGTCTAGTATATATCATCGCACTATTTGGGCTATCACTTCCAACCATAGCAACTACATTTTGAACCTCGGGTTCTTTTTTATAAATTTTCTCTATATCCTCTATAACTTTCAGTGTTCTTTGAACCGAGGCACCCTCAGGCAAAGAAACTGTTGTTATAAATACACCTTGATCCTCTTGTGGCAAAAAAGTTGATGGTATTTTTGTACTTGCATAATAGATAAATCCAAAAAACAGTAGATAAACGAAAAAAGCTGTTTTGTATCTATTGATTAATTTCATAGAGAAATCTACATAATTAACGGTGATTTTAGAAAAATAGTTGTCAAATTTTTCAAACCAAGGATGTTTTTTCTCTTCATGTTTTAAAATAATTGAGCAAAGCGCTGGAGACAATATAAGTGCTACAAGCCCTGAAAATACAACTGAAACTGCTATTGTTAAAGAGAATTGTTTATAAAGTTCCCCTAAAATTCCCCCAACAAACATAGTGGGGATAAATACTGAAATAATAACAAGGACGATTGCAATAATTGGACTTGAAATTTGTTTCATCGCTTTTATTGAAGCTTCATAAGGTGATAATTTTTCACTTTTCATAATCCTCTCAATATTTTCAACAACAACAATGGCATCATCAACAACAATCCCGATAGATAAAACAAGTCCAAAAAGGGTTAAAGTGTTGATTGAAAAACCAAAAATATACATACCAATAAATGCACCCATTATAGAAACAGGGATTGCTAAAATTGGGATAATGCTAACCCTAAGTGAATGCAAAAAGAAAAATACAACCAAAGACACAAGCAACAATGCCTCTGCAAAAGTTTTTAAAACCTCATAAATTGATAGCTCCACAAATGTTGTTGTGTCGTAGGGGATACGATACTCTATCCCTTTTGGGAAATCTTGTGAAAGTTTTTCAACCACCTCTTTCACATTTTTAGCTGTATCAAGAGCATTTGCATCTGGGTCTGCAAAGATACCAATCAATACAGTTGGTTTACCATTTAATCTCCCTGCAAACTCATAATTTGTAGTTCCTAATTCAACTTTAGCTACATCTTTAATGCTTACTAAGCTTCCATTGTCATTTGTTTTGATAACAATATTTTCAAAATCACCCACACTTGAAAGTCGCCCTTTGGATTTTAACATCAAAGTTATCACTTGCCCTTGTGGTGCTGGTTCTGAGCCAATTCTTCCAATTGAGACTTGCCCATTTTGTTCGGTTATTGCTAGATTGATATCTTTTGATGTTATCCCATAAGATGCCATTTTGACAGGATCAGTCCATATTCTCATCGAATAATCTTTTTGTCCAAAAATATTTGCTTCCCCTGCTCCATCAATTGTTTTGATTTTTTTAATCATAAAATTTGAAGCATAATTGCTAAGTGCGATTTGATTTACTGAATTATCAGGGGAGTGAAGAGCAACAATAAGTAAAATATCTGATGTTTTTTTCTTTATAGATACACCTAAAGTTTTAACAATAGCTGGGATTGTGGAAGTTGCATTTTGGACACGATTTTGTATCTCTGTATATGCATCATTTACATCTGTCCCTATCTCAAATGTACAAGTTATCTCCGCTTTTCCTGAATTACTAGCACTTGATGAGATATACATAAGTCCTGGTATTCCAGAGAGCTGTGTTTCGATAGGATCAATCACCGAAGTAGCAATTGTTGAGGCATCAGCTCCTGGATAAGTTGCATTGATTGAAATTGTCGGTGGTGTTAATTTTGGATATTGAGATATTGGCATTGAAAAAATAGAAATAAAACCAAAAACAACAACCATAATTGCTAGCGCAATCGAAATTGCTGGTCTTTTTATAAAATATTCTGAAATCATTTTACTATTTGCACTTTCGCTTTATCTTTAAGATTTACAATCCCAGTTTTTGCTATCAAGTCATTTTGCGTAACACCTGCTACAACTTCAATATTTCCCTCAACCCAACTTTTGGTTTCAATTTTTGTAATTTTTGCCGTATTATTTTTGATTACATAAACAGATCTTCCATCTTTTCCTTGAACCAAACACTCCTGAGGTAAAAATAAACCCTCTTTTGGTTTACTTTTATAAGTAAACTTTCCCATTGTTCCAATATAAATTTTCTCTTTTGAACTAAATTCATATCTACATTTCACCATTCCAGAACTGTCACTAACAGGATCACAATATTTCAAGTTTCCAGTAAACTTATTGTTTGAAATAATTATCTCACCATTTTGTGGTTTATCATCACTTGATGGGAGCATAAGTGAGAAATATAGAGGATTTGCACTATATATTTGAGTTAAATTTGATCCTCCAGCTTGGACAAACGCACCAACTTGTTGTTGACTTTTTTCTACATAACCACTAATTGGAGCTTTGATTGAGGTGAAAGAAATATCAAGTTTTAATTTTGCACTTTGTGCATCAAGGGAGAGATTAAGAGCTTTCTCTTTTTCAATTTGTGTTGAAATATTATCAAGCTCTTGTTCTGTTGCTCCACCAATTTTTAATAATTTTTCGATTCTAGCTTTATTTTTTTCAAGATTTGATAAGGTGAGTTTTGACTGAAGTACCGTAGCATTTAGACTTGCTAACTCATTTTTTAGTTTTCTATCATCTATTTTATAAAGCATATCACCAGCTTTTACAAATGAGCCATCACTAAAATACTGATTTTCTATAAATCCATCGATTCTATTTTTTATCTGAATAACTTTTGGTGATTCAACCATTCCATTCATTTCATTATTTGCTGAACTATTTTGCAAAAATGGGGAAACTACTGTAATTTTTGGAACTTGTTCCTCTTTTTTCATTTGTGGTTTTGACTCACAACCAATAAAAAACAAACCCATAAATAATAACGCTACACAAATTTTTACCATATTTTCCAACTTTTTATTTTTTGATTTAAAAGATTATCATAAGGATATTAATCAACAGCTAATATAACTCTTTATCCTTAGCAATAATCAATGAAGATTTGGTATTATTGCCAAAAATTTAAAATTAGGTACTAATTATGGAGAAAAAACTACATCTTGTGAGCCTTGGCTGTACTAAAAACTTAATCGATAGTGAAGTTATGCTTGGGAGACTTAAAGAGTACAAAATAACAGATGATGTAAGTGATGCTGACCTTATTATAGTAAATACATGTGGCTTTATTGAGAGCGCAAAAGAGGAATCACTAAATACAATCTTTACGCTACATGATGAAAGGAAAGAGGGTTCTGTTCTTGTAATGGCTGGGTGTCTTAGTCAAAGATACAAGGATGAACTTCAAAATGAACTAAGTGAAGTTGATATTTTTACAGGTGTTGGTGATTATGATGTAATTGATAAGCTTGTTGAAGAGAAAAGGAGTCAATTTAGCCCTAAAGTTTTCCTAGCCGATGAGACTTTAGATAGAGTTGTAACTGGCTCAAATTTTCATGCATACATCAAATTAAGTGAAGGTTGCAACCAATCTTGTGCATTTTGCGCCATACCTAATTTTAAGGGGAAACTAAATAGTAGAACTTTAGAATCTATTGAAACAGAACTAACAAATATGGTTAAAAATGGTTACTATGATTTCTCTTTTGTAAGTCAAGATAGTAGCTCATTTTTGCGAGATCACGATATCAACGATGGACTTATAAGGCTAATTAACATGGTTGAAAAAATTGATGGGGTTAAAAGTGCAAGAATTCTCTATCTATACCCTTCAACCACTACCTTACAATTAATCGAGAAAATAGCCTCAAGCAAAATATTTCATACGTATTTCGATATGCCACTCCAACATATCTCAAACAATATGTTAAAAATAATGAAAAGAGGCAAAGGGAGCGATAAACTAAAAGAACTTATGGATGCGATGAGAAAAACACCTAATTCATTTGTTAGAAGTACCTTTATTGTTGGACATCCTGGGGAAAGTGAAGAGGATTTTGATGAGCTTTGCAATTATGTAAAAGAATATCAATTCGACAGAGCGAATGTATTTAGTTATAGCGATGAAGAAGACACAAGTGCTTACGATATAAAAAATAAAATTCCTCAAAATACGATAGATAAAAGAGCTGAAATTTTAGGTGAATTAATCAAAGAATCAACAATAAAAAGTATGCAAAAAGATATAGGCAGTGAGTGTTTTGTTGTTGTTGAGGGGTACAGTAGTGAGCACGATTTGCTTTTGAGTGCTAGAAAAATATCTTGGGAGCGGGAGATTGATGGTGAGATATATATCAATGAAAATGAACTTGATACACAAATTGAATTTGGAAAAATCTATCAAGCAAAGATTACCGAGCTAGCTGGAGATAAGCTTTTGGGGACAATTGTTGCAAAAGGGTAGTGTTGGAATTGATGAATTTATAGAGTTGATTAAAAACAATCACTTTGTAGAAGCTCATGAGGTACTAGAAGATGAGTGGAAAGAGCTTAAAAAATCAAACCAAAAAGATAAAGCAAAATTTATTCAAGCCCTTATAAATGGTGCAACTGCAATAGCTTTATGGATAAAAAAAAGACCGGAACCATCTTTGAGGGTTTGGGAAGTTTTACAAAAAAATAAACATTTGATTAATGAACTTGAATTTTTAGATAAAGAGAAATATTTTCTCGCTATAAATATCCTTGAGGAAAAATTTACCTCCAAAAATAATCTTTAATCTTGTTCTGCCACCATTGTTGAGTAATAAAGCAAAAAAGATGCCTCAATTGGTGTCCATATTGTTTGTTGCTTAAGTGTTATCTCTGTTGCTAATTTTGATACATTTTCTGCATACTTAGAAACAATATCCCCAACATTTAGTTTAACACTATTTATATTATGGTTTAAAATAGATTGTGGAAATACTTTTTGATTATCTGCAACAAAAAAATCAACTTTCCCTTTTAAAAACTGCAACATAACTCCAATTTGATAAGAGTGATAACATTCTATATTTAATGCTTTTTTGTCATCTTTTTTGTACCCCAATGATGAGTATATTGAAAATTCATCCTTCAACATATCTTTAATTTTGTTTTTATCAATTTTTGCTATTACGAACGGTAATTCAAGTTTTGCTAACTGAACATAATCAATAGGGAAACTTTTTTTTCTTTTTTTTTTCTCACGATAAAAGAAACTAAAATAATTCGACCAATACATTTCTATAAAATCCTTTTTCCATATTTGGGCTGAAAGAATACCATTTTTTCACTTTGTTTAAATTGTCATAAGAATATTGGAAAATCCTTTGTTTAGGACATTTTAGAGGATAAAAAGCATTAATATTTAATTTATGATTAATACAATACAATACCTACTTTATAAAAATACTATTAAAAATTATTGGGGATTAAAATGGATTTAACGGTTTTACTTGGTACCCTAGGTGCCCTTGCTTCAATTGCAATTGGAGATTTAATGGAGGGTGGAAATCCTGCACATGTTATCCATATCACTTCACTTATTATAGTTTTCCCAACAGCACTTTGCGCAGCTGCCGTTGGTACAGAATCTCACGCATTATCTGCTGCTTTTAAAGAGATAAAAATAGTATTTACAAAATCAAAAGCTGATACCCCTGCTAGAATAAAACAAATTGTAGAATTTGCAGTTATTGTAAAAAAGAATGGTGTTTTAGCTCTTGAGGCTGAAGCTGCAAATATTGATGATGATTTTTTTAAAGAAGCCATTAGCATGGTAGTTGATGGTTCAAAAGAGGAACAAATAGAAGAATTTCTTGATCCAATCATTGAAGAAACAGAACACTACTACCATGGTGCAACTCACTATTGGCTACTTACAGGGGAAACTTGCCCAGTAATTGGACTTATTGGAGCCGTTTTGGGACTAATTCTAGCTCTAGCAAAACTTGATAATCCAGCTGAAATGGCAAAAGGTATTGCAGGGGCGTTTACTGCAACAGTTACAGGAATTGCTGGAGCATATATATTCTTTGGTCCCTGGGGAAATAAATTAAAAGGGAAAGCTCATCTTATAGTTCATGAAAAAAAAGTTATTATGGAAGGTGCAAAAGGCTTAGCTAGAGGTGATTCTCCAAGTGTTTTAGAGACTAGACTTAAAAATATGATAACCGCCATGCCTTCAAAATAACGGATAGATAAGTGGCAAAAAAGTGTAAAAAATGTGAATGCCCTGCTGGTGAAAAGTGGGCTGTTCCTTTTGCTGACTTTCTTAGTCTTCTCCTTGCTCTTTTTATTGCACTTTATGCTATCGCATCTGTAAACTCTGAAAAACAGGCTGCTCTAAAAGAGGAATTTTTAAAAATTTATGGAATGAATACAGATTCCCAAACAATGGCAGAGCAACAAGAAGATACTCAAGTTGCAACAACAACTGAGGAGCCAACAGAAGGAGAACAAGGCAAAAGTGAACAAATGGCAGCGCAAATCAATGAATTACAAGAAAGCATAGAGAGTGGTAATTTTGCACAAGCTGCAGATGGTACTTTTCTTAGCACCCCTATTTTTATCTTATTTGAAAGTGGAAAAGCAGAAATTACAACACCAGCTTCACAATCATTCTTAAAAAGTATCGCAAAAATAGTATCATTTTTACCACAAAATACAGAGATAAATTTAAAAGGCTTTGCAAGTGAAACTGAAATAGCAAATTCACAATATCAAGATAGCCTAGAATTATCAACAGCTAGAGCCAATAATGTAATAAGGGAATTAATAAAACTTGGCGTTCCCAAAGAGAAGCTATTTTCAAGTGGGTTTGGTTCAAAAAATTCAAACAAATCAGATACTACAAATTCAAATAGTAAAGTTGAACTTGAACTCAAAATGCTAAATGCAACTGATGAGATGATGACGCAAGAGGAAGCTACAACTATTTTTGATGAAGCACTTCAAAAGTAATACCTAAAAGCCACAAGAATGGGTAAAATTAAAAAAATACACAACCTATCATTGCAATACAATCATCAAAATAGATGTACGAAATCAAAATGTGATATGACAAAAATGTCTCACAAAGGTTTTGTTTATCTTATATCATTTACTATTTTTTTCCACCTAGGAAGAGTACTTGATATTTTTCCAAAAGAGTTTTTATTTGAAATACCACGAATTAATAATTTAAATGACTTTTACGGAACCATAATCTCAGTAATCTTGAATTGCTTAATTTTGCTTATTGCTTCAGATAAAGCCCAACTTATAGATATAAACCTAAAGATAAGTCAAAAAGTTACAAATGTAATATTGTGGGTTTCTTTTGTAATGTTTTTATTAACAGCTACTGGGTATATGTTTGGAAAAACTATATTTGAAAGATATATATTAGTTGCAACTTCATTTTTTCTAGCCTATTTTGTGATGCTAATTGCACTTAATAATGAGAATGAGCCATACAAAAAAGAGGTAGTAAGCAATTAGAAGAGTTTATTTATTTCCACTCAACTCCCTGCCAACTTCTTTTAAAGCCTCAATTCTTTCTCCTCTTTTTTCATACGATTCCTTAATTTTTTCAGGATCATCAATAACAGCTTTCTTAATACTATAATGTGATTTTTGTGCGGTCTGATCTTCACTTTTTAAAAATGCAAAATCATCTTTTCCAGACATTTCTCTATCAAATAAAATAACAGCAGCAAAACTAACTAAAAAAATAAAAAATAAAAAGTATTTCAACCAACTAGGCATAGTCTGTCCTCTATTTTTCTTTGTTTTTGTTTCATCTTTAACCTCGTTTTATAATTTATATATTTTACCATACCCTTGGTATATTCCAAATTCTAAATTATAAATTTAAATTAGAGTAATAGCCATTATGTTATAATTTTATAATATTTTTATTATAAGGCTTAACTATGAAAGAACAAGAGATTTACTGCAAACAAAACAGACTAGAATTTTTTCCCATTATGATGTACGCTATTACTATGGGACTTGGCGGACTAACTATCGTCTATCAAAAAGCTCATATTTGGCTAACATTTCCATCAATCATAGGGACGATTTTAAGTTATGTGACAATGGTTACATTTATTATTATTTCAGCTATATATATGGGGAAATATTTTAAATATAAACAAGCTGTTATTTTAGAGTTTAACCACCCGATTCGTATCAATTTTTTTGCTGCAATATCTATCTCATTACTTATGCAAGCAATTATTTTTAAAGAGATTTATTTGCCTCTAAGTGCCTTCTTTTGGTATGTTGGAGTGGTTTTACATTTTGCTCTAACTATGCATACGATATCATTTTGGATCAATAAAAATCAAAAATTAGATCATTCAAATCCTGCTTGGTTTATCCCTATTGTTGGAAATCTCCTTATACCTGTTGGTGGCATTGGATTTGCAAGCAGTGGGATATTGAATTATTTTTTTAGTATTGGGATATTTTTTTGGATTATACTTTTTGCTCTTGTTTTAAATAGAATAATTTTTCATCATCAACTTGCAACAAAATTTATCCCAACGCTCTTTATATTTATTGCTCCCCCATCTGTTGCTTTTTTGGCTTATATGAAACTTTACGAAACGCTTGATATTTTGGCATTAATGCTTTTTAATCTAGGGTTATTTTTTACTTTTTTAGTTGCTTTTATGTATAAAAGTTTTATAAATATCAAGTTTTTCATCTCTTGGTGGGCTTTTGTTTTTCCAATCGCTGCAATAACTATAAGCTCAATGCTTATGTTCCATCACACACACGATTTTGGACTACTTGCATTATCTTATGTGTTAATTTTTATTTTGACAATGATTGTTTTGATTGTCTCATACAACACTATTTTAAATATTACAAGACGAGATATTTGCGTAGAAGAGTAGCTATCTTATAAAGCTACCCATCTCCCAAATTGGTGTCATAATTGCCAGAACCAACCATAAAACTATTGCTGAAATTATCACAACAAAAAATGGAGTCAAAAATGCAACAAAGTTATCGATATAACCAGAAAGCTCTCTTTTGTTGATATTTTGTAGGTTGTGTAAAATCTCCTCTAGCCTATTTGACTGTTCACCAACAAGCAACATTCTAAGGGTTACTTCATTAAATATGTTGCGGTTTGAAAATGCATCATGGATTGATTTACCATCATTTAATTCTTGAATAATAAAACTTATCTGCTCCTCAACAAAAAGATTATCTGTTGTCTCTTTTGCGTAAACTAAAGTCTCTTGAAATTTATTTTTTGATTTCATTATTAAATATATACTCAAAAACAATTTATAAAAAATCATATAACGATACATTTTACTGAAATATGGAATATAAAGAAATATCATTTTGTGGAAAAAATAACGAAATTTGATAAAGACAAAAACAATAACTAAAAAAGCAACGAAAAAAACAAATAAAATCAACAAATAATGTTCATACAAACTATTTTTGACAAATAATAAGATTGTTGTACTGAGCGGTAAGTTTGCTCCAAATTGAGTAAAAAGATGCTCAAATTTTGGAACTACAAGGGTAAAAATTGTAAAGATTGAAACTATAAGCGATATTACCAAGACGATTGGATAGCGAAGCGCTTTTCCTATACTTTGTTTTAATTTTTGATTTTCATCTAAAAGTTCATAAAGTGATGAGATGGAGTTTGCTAGGTTGCTATTTTCCTCTCCTAACTTTATAAAAACAAGAGGCAAATAGCCTAATATTTTCCTATGAATTTCAAGGGATTTGTGTATTGGTTGTCCGTCAAGTAAACTTTTGCTGATTGTTTCTAAAATATCTTTTTTTACACCATTTTTGCTTGATTTGATTAAAATCTCAACAACATCTTTAAGTGGCAATTTTGAAGCTAACATCATATCCATCTCATAAAACAAACCAACAATATCACCGCTTTTATCTTTTAGATTAAATGAAAAATCAACATCCCTTAGTTCCTTTACTTTTATGACATCTGCTGATATTTCATCTTTGATATCAACTATTTTGGAGTCAAGTTTTCCATCTTTTTGAAAATAAACTTTATATTTCATGGGAGTAATATTCACTCATTGAAGTTGTTCCATCTAACACTTTTGTGTAAATATTTTCATTGATTGTTTTGTATTTAAGATAAGCCAATATGTTTTCAATATCAACTTGATTTATCATCTTTGCAACTTCATCATCAACTTGTAAATACTCAGTTACAATAGTTCTTCCATCATAACCACTAAAATTACATTTTGGACAACCAACACTTCTATAAGTTTTAATGCCGCTCTCGTCTATTTCCTCTTTACAGTATGGACAAAGAACTCTTATAAGTTTTTGAGACACAATAAGCCTTAAAACCGAAGCTATCAAATATGCTTTGGCATCAAGATCTAAAAGGCGATTTATAGTCTTAATTGCATCATTTGTGTGTAAAGTTGCGATTACTAGATGTCCAGTCAAAGAGGCTTGAATTGCTATTTTTAAAGCGTTCTCATCTCGTATCTCCCCTATCATAATTACATCTGGGTCTTGCCTTAGGATATTTTTTAAAACAATCTCATAACTAAGCCCTATCTCCTCATTTATCTGAACTTGCATAACTCCATCTATATTGTATTCGATTGGGTCTTCTATTGTTATTATTTTTTTATTTTTCCTATCTAATTCATTTAGAATTGAATACATTGTTGTTGTTTTACCACTTCCTGTTGCCCCTGTTACTAAAATCATACCGTGTGAAAAATTGATATTTTTTAAAATAGCCCCGTAAACATCTTTAGAAAAACCAATATTTTCAAGCCCTAAAAACGCTTTTTTGTTATCTAAAATACGAACAACAATAGACTCGCCACAAATTGTAGGCAAAATCGATACTCTAAAATCAAAATCAACTCCATCAAGATTTTGTGAAAATCTACCATTTTGTGGAACTCTTTTTTGTGAAATATCTAAAGATGAAAACATTTTCAAAGAAGAGCTTAAAATAGGATACAAACCAATATCAAAACGGAAAAACTGACTCAATTTGCCATCTATTCTAAATCTTATAATTATTGCATTTTTTAGTGTTTCAAAATGTATATCACTGCTTCTAAAACTTATTGCACAAAGAAACAACATTTTTAGAAACTCTTTTATATGAGATTCATAAAAATTACTATCTTCAAGCCCTACAGATTTAGATGCTATATTAAATAGTGAATATTTATAAGTTAAATTGTGCAGCTCAAAGTCCAACATCTTTTGTGTGATATTGATATACTTTAAAGGTTTAGAAAAAAGTTTATCTTTGTTTTTTGCAAATTCAGATTTATCAACAACTGCAATAAGTATAAATATCTCAAACTCCATAATTGGCAAAAAACAAAACTCTTTTAACATCTCAATTGAAATTTTATTTACAAACCCATAGTCGATAAGATAGCTATCAAGATCTTCAATCCCATCAATCATCAAACATCTCCTTTATAGCAACTTTCCCATTCTTTTCCAATGTCAATTTATCTTTTTCAATTGCAACAATTTTATATCCATCAAAACTTTGACCAATTTTTAGCCATTCACCACCAACCAAAACATATTCACCAACAATTGCGATTGTTTTTGATCTTGGCAAAACCTCAACATAGCTATCATCAATCGCCTCATCAAAATTTATATTTTCGCTTTTTATATCTACTGCTTTTTTCTCGCCTTCAATCTTTTCTTGCTTAACTTGTATTGTTGGCTTATCGATTATAACAACTTTTTGACTTTCTTCATCCAAATTAGCATCACTTTTTTTGGCATCTATAATTTGAAACAATTTAATATCGGCTACCTTATCCTTATCCCCAAATGTGACCGTTAAAGATTTATTTCTCACTTCCAAAATAGTTTTTGCAATCAAATTATTATCCTTTTCCTCCAGCTCTAAAGATAGAACTTTTGTTGTTTTTTCAATAATCTTTAAAAATAAAATAACTAGTGGCTCACTTCCAATGAGCTCCAATGATAATCTACTTTTATCAAAATGAAACGCCTCAATTTTAATCCCAATATCATTTGCCAATTTTTCATAAGATTGCAAAATCAAAATATGTGATTTTTCATCAATCACTTCACTATTAATATTTGTAAATTGTATGACTTTATCTACTTTTGATGGTGGGAAATTTAGCCAGAAAAGTAAAAAAACAAAAAGTGGTAAAGTATACAAGATAAATTTTTCTCTAGTCGGTAACGCAACAAAATAGGTATTAAAATTCAATTTCCACCTCTGCCAAAACAAAATCACCACCAATTTGTACAATTTTTATAATTTTTACACCATTAACATCACTAGCCAAAAAATTGTATAAATTATCTTTCTTTCCAAAAAAAGATGTATAGATTTTAGTTTCACATTTGAATGATTTTAAACTTAGACCATATCTCTTAATTCCCTCCCCAAGCTTAATCAAAGCTGGCATCACTAATCTTTTTTGCTCATTTATATCTATTTCATTTGATTTGACAAAAATAGGGCGTTGTTCACTTTGATTAAATCCATAAAAATAAAAGAATCCAAATATAGCCAAAGAAAAATAAATTAAAAAAATATGTCCATCATATCTTGTTTCAATTTTTTTAAAATTCAAATAAGCCGTAGCTCTATATTGTTTTTTATATTCCATAAATAACTCATAGGAGATGTGATAGATATTAGATACTTCAAAACTATATGTAAAGTTGATATATTGTTCGATATCTTCTTGGCTATAATTCTTATTTTCTTTAAAAAGATGTAATTTACCATCACAAAAAATAGCAAAAAACTCTTTTGTAATAAAAATATCATACCCTATTGGCTCAATCTCAAGCTCTTTGTAGTATTGCTCTAAAAATTGGGGTTCCAAAACAACTCTTTTTTTATTTGTGGAAAAAAGATAAATCTCATAAGTTTTACTCTTCTCAATATAAATAAAATAAACAACTGGGGTTTTTGGAATTACAATTTTGGATTGGATAAGTGATGTTTGTAAAAATGAGTTAAGATATTTTGGTTTAATCTCTTCTGTAACTTGTTTTGTTATGTGTGATATTTGTTTAAGTTGGATAATTTGTGGATTAATATCTCTAAACCACTTCATAAGAAAACCTATAAAATGTGGTTTAGATAGCGATTCATCAGAAATCGTATCCTAATTCTCTAAGACCCTCTTTATTTTTACTCCAGCCTCTTTTAACAGAGACAAAAAGTTCAAGATAAACTGTTTTACCGATTAGTTTTTCAATTTTTTTTCTAGCATTTAAGCCTATTCTTTTTATAGCAACTCCACCTTCGCCTATAATCATCCCTTTTTGAGTTTGTTTTTCAACAATTATTGTTGCTTTAATAACTTCAACTTTTGGTTTCTCTTCTACTTTATTAATAATAACATCAGCTTCGTAAGGTATTTCGTCACTGATATTATCAAAAACGGATTCTCTTATGAATTCCCTATAAATATCTCTTAGATTAGTTGTTGTTAAAATTTCTGTATCAAAAAGATATGGTTGTTCTGGAAGATACTTTATAACTTCATCTAAAAGATGATGTTGCTTTTTCCCTTTTTTGATCGAAATTGGGATTATCGCTTTAAACTTATCGTTGTATTTTTGATATTCATCCATTTTTGCCATAACTTCGCCACTTGTAACAAAGTCTGTTTTGGTAAGCAAAAGTAGATGTGGGGTATCTTTTTTTTGTTCATCTAAAAATCTTTCATAATGAACTATTTTATCTGTAACAGGTGCTAAAAAAAGTATTAAATCACACTCCCCAATAGCTTTTAAAGCTTCTTCTAGCATAAACTGATTAATAAGCTTCTCTTGATGATGAAGCCCTGGAGTATCCACAAAAATAATCTGATCATCACCATGCATAACGATTGTATTTGATCTTTTTCGTGTTGCATTTGCTTTATGTGATACCATGTTTATTTTTTCACCAACAAGCCAGTTTAAAAGTGAACTTTTACCAGCATTTGGACGACCGATGGTGCTTACATAACCACATTTTGTCATATTATTTTATCCTTACTTTTTGCATTAAACTATTAAGATTTGCATAATTTTGAAGTTTATCATTATTCAACTAAAAACATAACTAAATTAGCCCAAAATAAGCCAATATACTCATGCCAAGCTTTTTGTGTTTTATTAAGACTGTATCCATCTGGTAAAGAGATAAAACTATCGCTATCTTTGATTAAAAAATCAGTTGGAGCTGGAGTTGGCAGTAGCCCCTCTTGTTTAAAAATCAACATAGCTCTTTTCATATGATATGCCGAAGTTACAAGAACAAAAGGTTCATCTTTTAAAACTTCTTTTATATTTTTTGCTTCCTCTTTTGTATCTTTTGGTTTTGGGTATTGGATTATATTTTCCTCTTTAATCCCTATCTCTCTTAATATATTTGCACTCTTAATTGCCTCAGGAGTTTCTCCTCTACCTTCATAGCCAGAAGTTATTATTTTTGCTCCACCAAGTTCTTTATAAATTCGTAAAACCTCCCACCCACGGTTTTCCATATCACCACCCAAAAATACTATATATTTCGTATCTTTTGGGATATTATTTAGTTTTTGATAACTATTCTCTAGTGGCTGGAGTATAAAATTTGCAAAAGATGAATGGGAAACAATAGCTATCCATATAAATCCTGTAACTAAAAACCATTTCCCTTTTTGGACTTTCTTTTTTAATACAAAATATATCCCCAATGAAAAAATAATTAGTCCAATAGAAAACGGCATAAGCAATGACGCAATAAGTTTTTTTATAATAAATAATATCTCCATATTTTTCCTTACTTTACATTTTCTATATCTATAATTTCATCGCTACACCATTGAGCTAAATCATAGTCATGAGTAATCAAAAGCAATCCAAACTTATCTTTAAAATCAAGCAAAGTTTTCATCACTTCAAATGCTAATATATTATCCAAAGCACTTAGTGGCTCATCAGCCAATATTAAATCTGGTTTCATTAAAATTGAGCGTATTATACTGCATCTTTGAAGTTGCCCACCACTTAGTTTATGTGGCATCTGATTAAATAGTTCAAAATTTAAACCAAATTTTTTTAGCAAAATATCGAGATCAGCAAACGACTCAACAACATCATTTACTTGTTCGTATATTGTATAAGTTGGATGAAAAGAGCTATATGGGTCTTGAAATATTGAGCTAATATTTTTATGTTTTATAATCCCATTGTTTGGTTTTAGATTATTAGTGATTAACTCAAAAAGTGTACTTTTTCCACTTCCACTACTTCCAACAATACTTTTTATCTCACCTTTATGAAGCGATAAATTAAAATTTTTATAGATTTGATTCTCTTGTGAGTAGCTAAATGATAGCTCTTTGATGTTTAAAACTTCTTTTTTCATATCACTGATTTTACACTAAGAATAATTAAAGTTTATACGTTGTAATATTTTCCCTAAATTAAAAATAGGAGACAAAGATGAAAAAAATTGTATTAGCTACATTAGTATGTGGAGTTGCAGCATTTGGTGCTGTTGAATTAGGTGCTTGTAAAGGTTGTCATGGACAAAACTTTGAAAAAGCTGCATTAGGAAAATCTAAAATTGTTAAAGATATGACTAAAGCTGAAGTTACTAAATCACTTCAAGGCTACAAAGCTGGAACTTACGGTGGAGCTATGGCTGGTGTTATGAAAGGTCAAGTTGCCAAATACAGTGATGCTGATTTAGCTAGCACAGGTATCGGAAAATAATTTTATCATTTGATAAAACCATAAAAGCCTAGCTATTTTAGCTAGGCTTTTTTTATATTCGGATTATTACTTTTGTGTTATTGCTAGAAAGTCAATGGAATCTTTATAACAAATACTGCTCCGTATTCTTCATTTTCATTGTAAATAAAGCTCATATTTTGTGCTAACAATTCTCCCATAAAATGATCTTGCACAATTTGTGCGCACATATAAAGTCCGATGCCTGTTCCATCATTTTTCTCTTTTGTTGTAAAGTATGGATTAAATATTTTACCGATAATTTCACTAGGAATTCCTCCTCCATTATCTTGAATTGTTATCAATATATCGTTCGGCAATTTTTTTAGATTTATCAAAATAATCCTATTGCGAATGTCGTTTTCAATAAATATATCTTTTGCATTATTTAAAATATTCAAAATAACTTGAGAAAGTTCTCCCCTAAGACCATTCAAGACTATTGTTTCATCTAAATCAAAATAAACATTAATATCATGAATTTCAAATCCATATCTTGCAATAGAGTATATGTCATTAATCACATCGCTAACTATAAAATCAGTTTTAATTGTAGTTTGATTTAGGAAGTTTCTAAAATCATCAATTGTATCTGAAAGAAATTGTGTTGTTTGCACTATTCCATCCATTGTTTCATCAATATCTTCTTCACCCAAAATTCCCAAATTATGTTTCAACTTAAATCCACTTGCTCTTACGCTTATTCCATTTAATGGTTGCCTCCACTGATGAGCTATATTTTGAACCATTTCACCAAGTGCAGCCAATCTTGCATTGTGCTGAACTATAATATTTTGAATTTTATTTTTTTCAACCTCCTGATGTACACGTAATTCCAAAGTATCATTTAGTTCCCTTAGCTCTTCTGTTTTTTTAACCACCTCGTTATCTAATCTCATATTGTAATCTTTTTTTAATTTATCTGCCTCCAAGAGTTTACATCTTGCATTTTCAAAATTATTTCCTACAAGACCAATTTCATCCTTAATTCTCCATTCATAGTTACTCGTTAAATCATTATTTGCAAATGAATTTGCTTGAGCATTTAATTTTTTGAGTGGTCTTAATATTTTCCAATACAATAAAATCAAAATAAAAAGTGTTGTAAATAAAAGTTGTGATACAAAAATATAAAATAGTCTTTTTTTATTTGATTGAAGATTTTCCATAACATAATAATCACTCATATTAATTTTTAAAATTCCAAGCGGTTTTCCATTATAAACAATCTCTTTTTTGAAATAAACTAAATTTGTTCCATCAGGTGATACATTTGAACATGATACAAATACTTGTTTTGAAAGATAATCATACACTTTAATATCAGCAACAGATCTATTGACGCATACTGCCTCAACAAGTTCACCTGCAAGATCTTGACGAAGATCCCAAAGATGTCCACCAAGTCCAACTTCAAGGGTGGATTGAATATCTTCACCAAGCTTTATTAGTTCTTTTGTTTTAAGCTCTGTTTCTATTCCGATTAAAATTGTCCAAGATATAAATACTGGTAAAAATATTCCAAATGTAACACCAGATAAAATAATGTAAATAAGTTTTAAATTTAGAAAAAACTGTATGACACGATTTACCATTAAGTACCTTTGCATGTTGTTTTTAAATAATAATGAGATTACATTTTAATTACTTTAAGATATTATTATATAATTTTATTTAAAAACAAGGATATCCTTATGAACATTTTATTATTAGTTTTATTAATATCAATATCACTTTTTGGGAGTAAATTTAAAATAATGACAGAAGATCTTCCGCCGCAAAATTATCTTGATAAAAAGGGAGAACTTAAAGGTTTTAGCGTTGAAGTTGTAAATCTAATTTTAAAAAGATTAGGATATAACGACGAAAAAATAGAAGTTGTCCCTTGGAGCAGAGGTATTGCAACACTTGAAAGTGAACCAAATGCAATCCTTTTTAGTATGGCGTTTACACCTGAGCGAGCAGAAAAATTTAAACTAGTTTACCCAATGGCGATAGCAAAAACTTATTTCTTCACCCATAAGGATAGTAAAGTAAAAATTACGGATATTGATGATGCAAAAAAATATAAGCAAGGTGTTGTCAAAGATTTTTCTCAGCATAAAAACTTAATTAAGGAAGGTTTTACTGATTTTGATTTTTCTCCAGATGTTGAAACGATGGTGCAAAAAGCTATTTTTAAAAGGGTTGAAGTAATATCTTTGATACCATTTCAATTGTATTCAGAAGAATTTACCCATCTAGATGTTAAATCACTCAAAAAAATAGATCTATCTTATACGGAAAGCAAACATACAATTGGATTCAATAGAGCATTTCCAGACAGTGAAATAAAAAAATGGCAAATTGAACTTGATAAAATAAAAGCTTCCGGAGAATTTGATAGGATTTTTAAAAAATATGTGAAAGAGTAAGCTATTAATTCTAAAATAAAAAAGCCCGAGTAAATCTACTCGGGCTTTTTTATCATGTAAAAAACTAAAATTATTTAGCTCTAATTCCTAAATCTTGTACTAATTTAACAAATGTAGCATATTTTGTTCTTCTTAAATATGTTAGAAGTCTTTTTCTTTTTCCAACCATTTTTAAAAGTCCAAGTCTTGATGAATGGTCTTTTTTATTGATTTTTAAGTGTTCTGTTAAAACTACAATTTGTTTTGTTAAAATAGCGATTTGAACTTCCGCTGAACCTGTATCTTTCTCATCTCTTCTGTATGTTGAGATTATCTCTTGTTTTATGTCCTGATCTAAAGCCATCATGACCTCCTTGATTGGTATATTTGTATTCAATTATCAGTAAAGTTGATAAAAGTTTGGAAGAGTAGCTAAATGCCTCTTATACTTTCTTTAAAAAACAAGATAATAATACAATCCTTGTTCCATTAACTTTACCCTCAACTTGTTCAGGATTACCATTTAAAATAATTCCCTTAACAAGAGTTCCCCTTTTAGCTGTAAAGTTTGCCCCTTTAACTTCTAAATCTTTGATAATTGTAACGCTATCACCTTGATTTAAAACTGTTCCATTACTATCTTTTGGGAGTTCTTGAGTCTCACTACTTTCTACTTCACTATCAGCCCAAGCCTTAATATCATCTTCAAGATAAAGCATATCAAGTAATTCTTGATTGTTTAGTTTTTTTAATAATCTGTAAGAAACTACTTGAACAGCTGGTATTTCACTCCACATACTATCACCCAAACATCTAAAATGATTCGAATCTAATACAACATTACCATCTATTTGATTACGACAAGTATCACATACACAAATCGTTTGTTCAATACTCCCATTGCTTGGTGTAACTTCTAAAGTACTTAAATTTTCCACAGAACCACACAATTCACACTTATGATTTGCTCTTTCTAATAATTTTGAATCCATTTTTTCTCTCTTGTTTTTAATTAATGTGGGATATTACACTTGTTTTACTTCTTTAGCAATAAACTACAAAATAGTGATTGATTTGTTTGAAATATAAAGAATTGTTTGATTTTATTTTTTGATGGAGCGGGAGACGGGATTCGAACCCGCGACCCCAACCTTGGCAAGGTTGTGCTCTACCCCTGAGCTACTCCCGCATCGTTTCTTTTAAAGAGTTGGGATTTTAGCAAAAATATTTTATTTTGTAAAGTATTTTTGCTAATTTTGTTATTTTTTTACCAAAAGGTTAGTTTATCTTTTAACGATCTCTTCAATTTTTCCAACAATTGAAGGGTCTTCAAGAGTTGAAGTGTCTTGAGTTATAGCTTCACCTTTTACGATACTTCGAAGAATTCTTCTCATAATTTTTCCACTTCTTGTTTTTGGTAAATCTGGCACGAACGCCATCTCATCACAAAGCGCAATCGCTCCGATCTCATTTTTAATTATTTTATTTATCTCTTTAGAAAGCTCAAGCTCATCAGCCACTTGGTTCGCTTCAACACTAACTGTTGATTTTAAAACAATGTAAGCAAAAATCCCCTCGCCTTTAATATCGTGAGGTTTCCCTACAACTGCAACTGCTGCTACATTTGGATGCTTTTTGATAGCTGATTCAACTTCTGCCGTTCCCATTCTATGCCCCGAAACATTGATAACATCATCAGTTCGTCCTGTGATTGTGATATATTTATCTTCACTCATCATTGCACCATCTCCTGTAAAATAAACAGGCTTTCCATCTTTTTTACAATCTCCAAAATAAGATTTTACAAATCTTTCGCTATCTCCCCAAATATTTCTAATCATTGATGGCCATGGTTTTGCAATACACATAAACCCTTTTTCACCTATTTCAGTTGGTGTACCATCCGCTTCAATAATTTCAGCCATAATCCCAGGAAGTGCAAATGTTGCACATGCTGGTTTAATAGGGGTAGCCGCAGGAAGTGGAGATATCATATGTCCACCCGTCTCAGTTTGCCAATAAGTATCTACGATAGAACATTGGCTTCCACCAACCTCTTCGTAGTACCATTTCCATGCTGGTGGATCTATTGGCTCACCAACAGTTCCTAAAATTCTAAGAGAACTTAAATCATATTTACTTGGCTCATCTGCACCCATTTTATGAAGCATTCTAATTGCTGTTGGTGCTGTATAGAATTGATTGATTTTATACTCTTCAACCATTTTCCAACATCTTCCAGCATCAGGGAAAGTTGGCACTCCTTCAAACATCACTGTTGTTGCACCTGCTGCAAGTGGTCCATATACTATATAAGTATGGCCTGTAATCCAACCTACATCGGCAGTGCACCAGTAAGTATCGTTATCTTTGATGTCAAATACCCATTCCATTGTCATTTGAGCCCAAAGGATATATCCAGCACTACTATGTTGCACCCCTTTTGGTTTTCCTGTGCTTCCTGAAGTATAAAGCAAGAAAAGCGGGTCTTCACTATCCATCATCTCAGGCTCACATTTACTTGATTCGTTTTTGATAAGTTCATTATAACTATAATCTCTTCCAGATACCCAAGTGATATCTTCCCCATTTCTCTCAACTACACATACTTTTTTAACACATTCACAACCACTTTTTAATGCTTCATCAACAACTGGTTTAAGCATATATGGCTGACCTTTTCTAAAAGCACCGTCACTTGTTACAACAAGTTTAGCTTCAGCATCGATAATTCTATCTTTTAGGGCTTCCGCACTAAATCCACCAAATACGATAGAGTGGATAGCACCAATTTTTGCACACGCAAGCATAGTGATAGCAGCTTCAGGAATCATCGGCATGTAAACAACTACACGATCACCTTTTTGGATATCAAATTGGTTTTTAAACATATTTGCAGTTTTATTTACTTCATACGCTAACTCTCTATAAGTTATTATTCTGCTATCACCATTGTCACCTTCAAAAATAATTGCTGCTTTATTTTTTTTGGTAGCCAAATGTCTATCCACACATTGGTGGGTAACATTCATTTTTCCACCAACGAACCATTTATAAAATGGTGAATTAGATTCATCCAAAACAGTATCATATGGCTTAAACCAGTCTATTTTTTCATTCGCAAATCTTCCCCAAGTTCCCTCGTAGTCATCTTTAAATTCGTCCATAAGCTCATTATACTCACACATATTTTTAAATGCTGGGTTTTTAAATCTTGATTTAATCGGATTGAAAATATTACTCATCTTTAGTCTCCATTTTTAGTTTAATTATTAGTAAAATTGATTATAAGTGTAGTGTATAGCATTTTAATAGCATTTGAATTTTCATTTAATCTATAAAATTCTTATGTAAAATTGGTTACTTTTTGTAACAAAAAAATTACTTTTTCCAGTTCATTTGTGTTTTAAAGGAAATATTTCAACAAAAATCAATACACAAAATCTTCTAAAAGGTGTTAAACGCTAATATTCCAAAAAATATTAAAGGCTTTAAAATGGAGATCAAACGATTAGATGGATTCTTATCTAAACTTGGCTATTGCTCAAGGGGAGATGCTAGAAAATTTCTTAAAATCCATGAAGTTAAAGATGGGGAGATTAGAATTTTTGACCCATCAAAAAAAGTGCTTCATAGCTCAATTACAATAGACAATGAGACATTAGACCCGCTCTCATTAACGATTTTGATGTATAAGCCAAAAGATGTGGTATGTTCTCACGACGATAGCGGAAAGCTTATCTATTCATTGCTTCCGCCAAGATGGCAAAATAGAAATCCAAAAATCTCAACAATTGGAAGATTAGACAAAGACACAACAGGAGCAATTTTAATTAGTGACGATGGTGAATTAAACCATCATCTAACTAGTCCAAAAAAAGATATACCAAAAGTTTATAAAGTAACACTAGCACACCCTATAAGTGATGACGCGATAGAGATTTTAACAAAAGGTGGGCTTATTTTAAATGGCGATGGAAAACCACTTTTACCTGCAAAATTAATTAAAATTGATGAGACCACTATACTTTTAGAGATAGTTGAGGGGAGATATCATCAGGTAAAAAGAATGCTTGGTGCTGTTAAAAATAGAGTTGTCCAACTACACCGAGAAAGTTTTGGGGAGTTTGGGCTTGATGGATTACAAATTGGGGAATATAAAATTTTAACTTTAAAGTAGTTGGAGTTAAAAAATTGTTAAAATATAGACGATTTTAAAAAAGGATTGATTATGAATTTAGAAAATATAGATAAAAATTATGTGCTACAAACTTATGCGCGAAATTATGTAAACTTCAAAAAAGGTGATAATGCAACACTCTTTGATGATACAAATAAAGAATATATCGATTTTACAAGTGGAATTGGTGTTGTTTCTGTTGGACATGGAAACAAAAAAGTTGCAAACGCAATATATGAACAGATATCAAATATTACACACATCTCTAACCTTTTTATGATTGAACCGCAAGCACTTTTAGCTCAAAAAATTAATTCATTAAGTGGTTATGATGTTGGTGTTTTTTTTGCAAATAGTGGAGCTGAAGCCAATGAAGGCGCTATTAAGATGGCTAGAAAATACGGAAGAACAAAAGGTGAACATAAAAGATACAAAATCATAACACTTGAACACTCATTTCACGGCAGAACAATCTCAACAGTAAAAGCAACAGGGCAAACAAAATTTCACAGTGATTTTTTTGCGCCATATCCAGATGGCTTTAGTTTTGTAGCAAACCTTGAAGCTATATATCAAGAGATAGATAATGAAACAGTTGCTGTTATGCTTGAGCTTATCCAAGGGGAAGGTGGAGTGAGTCCATTTGATAAATATGAAATTCAAAAATTAAGTGCTTATCTAAAAACAAAAGATATATTATTGATTGTTGATGAAGTTCAAACTGGTGTATTTAGAAGTGGAGAATTTTTAACATCAAAACTTTATGAAATTGAACCCGACATTGTAACTCTAGCAAAAGGTTTAGGCGGCGGTGTCCCAATTGGAGCGATACTTACAAAACACAAAGAGCTCCTTAGTGCGGGAGATCACGGAAGTACATTTGGCGGAAATTATCTTGTAACTTCTGCTTCTTTAAGTGTTTTAGAGATTTTAGAAGGGCTCAAAAGTAGCCACCAATTAGATGAAACAATCAACTATTTTGACATAAAATTAACTAGTTTACTCAACAAATATCCAACAACCATGGAATACAGTACAGGTATCGGGCTTATGAGAGGGATTAAAATTAAAGATGATGAAACCTTAGGAAAAATTGTCCAAGAAGCTTTTAAAGCTGGTGTTTTAGTCCTTAAAAGCGGGAGAAGCACACTTAGATTTTTACCTCCATTAACAATCACAAAAGATGAAATCGATAAGGGATTTAAAAGGTTAGAAGATGCCATACAGACTATTTAGTCTATCTTTTATCCTTTTGTCTTCAATTGTTTTTGGAGATGAACTTAAATTATTAGAGACTCAAAAAAATTCGATTGAACTTTCAAAAACAAAAGCCCTAGAAGATAGTGAAGCAAAAAAATATGAATGGATAAATCCAATAAATTTTCAAACTTCATATTATGAAAATGAGCATCTAGGATATGGCTTTAACTCTAAAATATCAATAAATCAGCCGATTTTCAAAAGTGGTGCTATTGAAAGTTCTATGAAATTTGCCCAAAACTTACTTTATTCAACAAATATTTCAATTGAAATACAGAAGAAAAAACTAATAAAAGATGCTATAAATATCGCCTTTAATCTTAAAAAAATAGATTTACAACTTGAACAAACAACGCTTTTATTAGAAAATGCAAAGATAGATTTAAAAATCAAAAAAGAGAGTGTAGCTTATGGTTTGCTTGATATATCTTTTTTAAATAATGCGATTTTAAATCAAAACAATATTGAAGCAAAATTATTAGAGTTAAATTTTACAAAAGAAAACTACCTAAACAGCTTTAAAAATCTCTCCTCCCAAAATCCTTACGAATTAACCTTGCCAGTGCTTTTCATAGTTACAAAAGATGAATTTAAAAAAAATAACCTTGAAATGAAACAAAATGAGCTTCAAACAAAAAACAAAGAGGAGCAAATTACAATAACCTCTTCAAGATTTTTGCCATCTTTTAATATAAATGGCTCATACGAAATGGACCATAAAAACGAAAATAAAACAAACAATCAACTAGGGGCAGCACTTACTATTCCACTTGATTTTAACTACTATGCGAATCAAAAAAGTGCTAAAGTTGATTTTTTAAAATCAAAACAAGATCTAGAGATACTAAATAAAAAAGAGGAGATTTTTTTTAATTCAAGCAAATTAAAACTAAATTTACTTGAGTCAAAAATCAAATTAGCAAAAGAAAATATTGAACTTTACGATTCACTCCTAAAACAAAATATTGAACTCTCAACAATTGGAGCCAAAACAAAAGATGATATTTTGATTTTGAAAAATACAAAAAATAGCGAGCGACTCAACTTATCAATCTATGAGATTGAAAAACAAATTGAACTTCTTGAAATATATGGGAAAATAGAAAATGAAACAATTTAGCAACTATTTTAATGATTGGCTTTATGGTGATGATGGCTACTATTCAAACTACAAAACAATAGGTAAAGATGGTGACTTTTTTACAGCAGTTAGTGCTAGTAAACTGTTTGGGGGAGCCATTGCTAAACGAATAATTGAGACAATTGAGAGTGGTTTTGTAAGCAAAAATACAACCATACTAGAAATTGGCGCACACCATGGTTACTTGATGGCGGATATTATCCAATTTATCTACACTTTAAAACCAGAACTTCTCAAGACTTTAACTTTTGGTATTTTAGAAAGATATGAAAATCTACAAACAAAACAAAAAAACTACCTAGAAGAATCATTTGGTAATGCTATAACTTTTCTCCACTACTCAAAATTTGAAGACATAAACTTAAAAGAGGCAATTGTAGTAGCGAATGAGATTTTTGACGCTTTCCCTTGCGAACTTGTTTATCAAAAAGATGGGTTACTTGAGCAAGCATTTGTAGAGGATAATAAGATTATTTTTTTAAAGTCACAAAACGATGAACTAATAGAGATTTGCAAAAACCACAATATCACTAAAGGGGAGGTTTCTTTAGAATTTTTACCGTTTGCACAAGAGCTATCAAAAGCTATTGAAAAATTTGAATTTATCACATTTGATTATGGTGACCACTTTGCTAGAAACGATTTTTCTTGTAGAGTTTACAGCAAACATAGTGTTTATCCTATCTTTGAAGAAAATCTACCGCTACATGAGTTATTTAAAAAATCAGATATCACTTATGATGTGAATTTTTCTTTTTTAATTGAGTGTTTTAAAAAAGCTGGTATCTCAAATATTATCTACGAGACACAACTAAAAGGGCTTGTGAGATTTGGAATTATAGAGCTACTAGAGATACTACTTAAAAATAGTGATGAAAAAACTTACCTAAGGGAAGCCAATAAAGTAAAAACACTACTTGAACCAACAGGTATGGGGGATAGATTCAAGGTAGCAGTTTTTAGAAAAACTAATTAATGAATCCCTAAAAATAATATCAAAAGTAAGAAAAATGTATAATCTCCGCTTTATAAAAACAATGGAATTTGGTATATGGAATATTTAATAGTTAGCTTTACTCACAAAAATACTGATATAGGTACAAGGGAGAAGCTATCATTTGGAAATGAGTTAGAAAAAGAGCTTTTTTTAAAACAAACTTTAGAATCTGAAAATATCAACGAAGCGATGATTATCTCAACTTGCAACAGGATAGAGCTGATTGCTAGCGTTAAATGTTGTGTAAACTCATCAAATACTCTCTTAAAGCTATTTGCACGCCATTCAAATATAGAGTTTCATGAGCTTTTTGAAAAAGCTGATATTTATGAAAATATGGCAGCTATTTACCACCTTTTTACAGTAGCATCATCACTTGATAGCCTTGTAGTTGGGGAAACACAAATAGCAGGGCAACTAAAAGATTCTTTTAGATTTGCTTTGCAAAAAGAGTTTGCTTCCCAAAAACTATCCCGTGTAATCAATTTTGCATTCAAATGTGCAGCAAAAGTGAGAAATATAACAAGACTTGGTACTGGTTCTGTTTCTGTTGCATCAACTGCTGTATCCAAAGCAAAACAACTATTCAAAGAGAAATCAGGGGCAAAAGCTCTAGTAATTGGTGCTGGAGAGATGAGCGAACTAGCTTGTAGACATCTTTTAAAAAGTGGTTTTGATGTTGTGCTTTGTAGTAGAAATATCAAAAAAGCAAGGATTGTGGCACACTCTATCACAACAGATGGAAATGGTGAAACATACTCTATGTCCCAAATTGAAGTGAAACCATACGATGAACTTAACTCACTCCTGAATTCAATGGAGCTTCTTGTTACTGCAACCTCAGCTCCATATCCGATTATTAAAAAAGAGATGGTTAAAGAGACTTTATTTACAAGACATTGGTTTGATATTGCACTTCCTAGAGATATTGAAGAGATAAATATCTCTGGACTAAATATTTACAGTGTTGATGATTTACAATGTATAGTTGATGAAACTTTAGAGCTTCGAGCTAGTCAAGCAAAAGAAGCTTACAGCATCGTTGGAGCTATGAGTGAGGAGTTTTTTGTATGGCTTCAGTCACTTTCTGTTGAGCCGATTATTAAAAATATCAGAACCAAAAGCGATATGATAATTGAAAAAAAACTACAAGCAGCTATAAAAAAACGATTTATAGAGAAAAAAGATGAAGAAAACATCAAAAAACTTTGTCAAACAATTATGGCTGAGTTTTTACACACACCAACAAAAAAATTAAAAGAGGTTTCAGTCACCCTAAAAGGTGATGAGGTATTAACAACTGCACAAAATCTTTTCGGAATCGAGCTTAACGATGAACAAACAAACAATTACAAGGAAATAAATTAAAATGAAATTCTCAAAACTTTTTATACCAACAACAAAAGAGACGCCAAGCGATGCAACACTTCCAAGTCACCAATTTTTGCTTCGTGCTGGATTTATCAGCACAAGCGGAAGTGGGCTTTATAACTATCTGCCATTAGGGAAAATCGTACTGGACAAGATAAGAAATGTAGTAAAAGAGGAGCTTGATAATAGTGGAGCTCATGAAGTTCAACTTTCATTTGTAACTCCAATTGAATTTTGGGAAAACAGTGGAAGAGCATCTAAAATGGGACTTGAAATGCTTAGAATCAAAGATAGAAAAAATAATGGTTTTGTACTTAGCCCAACAAATGAAGAAGCAATGGTTGAGCTAGTAAAAAACAGGGTTACAAGCTACAAGGATTTACCATTAAATCTTTATCAAATAAACACAAAGTTTAGAGATGAAGCACGACCAAGATTTGGGCTTATGAGAGGTAGAGAATTTTTAATGAAAGATGGTTACTCATTTCATTCCGACGTAGAAGATATGAGACGAGAATTTCATCTTATGGAGGAGACTTACAAAAAAATCTTCGCTAGACTTGGACTTGATTTTAGAATAGTTGATGCTGATAGTGGAGCTATTGGTGGAACTGGAAGTAAAGAGTTTCATGTACTAGCTGATAGTGGAGAGGATACTATTGTTGTATGTGATAGCTGTAACTATGGGGCAAATATTGAAGCAGCCAAAAGAGTGCCTCGACAAATTGGAGAGAAACAAACCCTACAAAGCGGAAAAGTTCACACGCCAGATACAAAAACGATTGAAGAATTGAGTGCATTTTTGCAAATCTTGCCATCTCAAACAATCAAAGCGGTTATCAAAAAAGCTATTTATGAAGATGTGACAAAAGTAGCAGTATTTTTTGTACGAGGAGATGATGAGCTTGAAGAGACAAAAGCTTGCAATAGCATAAATGCTTTGGAGCTAGTTGATATTAGCGAAGATGCGATAGTAGAAGCTGGACTTGTTGCTGGGTATGTTGGAATAAAAGAGCTTCCATCAAATGTAATTTTTAAAATAGATAGCGAGCTAAAAGATGAAAATGATATGGTTTGCGGGGCAAATGAAGCACATTACCACCTGGCTGGCATTGATGTTTGCTGTATGGGCGATGATGTTTATTTTGATTTAATAGCCGTTAAAGAGGGTGATATTTGTGAATGTTGTGGTGGAAAACTAAGCTACACAAAAGGGATAGAAGTTGGGCATATCTTCCAACTTGGAGACAAATATTCAAAAGCCCTAGGAGCAAACTTTTTAGACAACAATGGAAAAAGTAAGCCATTTGAAATGGGAACTTACGGGATTGGGGTTAGTCGTTTGATTGCCGCTACGATTGAGCAAAGTCATGATGAAAAAGGCTGTATTTGGACAAAAGAAACAGCACCATTTTTTGTGGATATCATCATCTCAAATGGGAAAAATGAAGAGGAGCTTGAAGCTGGAACTAAAATCTATGAAGAGTTAAAATCTGCTGGGATTGAAGTTGTACTTGACGATAGAGTTAAAGAGAGATTTGGATTTAAGATGGGTGATTTTGAACTTATTGGGTTCCCTTATGCAGTTGTAGTTGGAAAAAAGCTGCAAGAGGGGTTGGTTGAGCTAGTAAATAGAAAAACTGGTGAAAACGAGGATATTGCATTAAGTGATATTGTTGAAGCTATCAAAACCAAATAAAAATTTATGAAAAGTCTGCAACTGCAAAATTTAATCACAAAAAACATCTCCCTAAAAGGGGACAATACTGAAGCTAAGCGCTTGGAGATAAAAGAGTATTTTTTAAAAACTTACGCACTTTTTGAAGAGCTTTTTAAAATATTTCAAAGAGATGATGTTTTTTATGAGCAACCTGAAAAATTAAGGCATCCACTTATATTTTATTTTGGACACACTGCTACTTTTTATATAAATAAACTAATTTTGGCAGGTGTTTTAGACAAAAGAATCAATCCCCATTTTGAATCAATATTTGCTATTGGTGTTGATGAGATGAGTTGGGACGACCTAAATCAATCAAACTACAAATGGCCCTTAATTGATGAAGTAAAAGAGTATCGAGAAAAAACAAAACAAGTTATTTTAAACTTAATAGATACACTACAATTTACCCTTCCCATAACTTGGCAATCTCCGATATGGATAGTTATGATGGGGATAGAGCATGAAAGGATTCATCTTGAAACCTCATCAGTTTTACACAGGCAACTTGATTTTAAATTTATAAAACCAAACCCTATTTTTCAAGATTGTACCAACTTTAAAGATACACCAAAAAACTCTTTTGTAGATGTATCTGGTGGCGATATTAAACTTGGAAAAAGGAAAGAAGATGATTTTTATGGTTGGGACAATGAATATGGGGAAGCAAATTTTCAAGTTGATGATTTTAAAGCCTCAAAATACCTAACGTCAAATGGAGAATTTTTAGAATTTATCAAAGATGGTGGCTACCAAAATGATACCTTATGGGATGACGAAGGGCTTAGATGGAGAAACTATACAAAAGTAACTCATCCAGTTTTTTGGATCAAAAAAGATGAAGATTACTTTTTAAGAACTATACAAAATGTTATACCATTGCCTCTCAATTGGGCTGTTGAAGTAAATTACCTTGAAGCCTTGGCGTTTTGCAAATGGAAATCTTTACAAGAAAATAAGATAATCACACTACCTAGTGAAGCTATGTGGTACAAAATTTATGAAGTTTCAAATCTAAACGATAAGCTTTTCTTGGAAAATAAAGTGTATGCAAATATCAACCTTGAACACTATTGCTCGCCTTGTTCGGTTGATGAATTCAGACATGGTGATTTTTATGATGTGGTAGGAAATGTTTGGCAATGGACAACCACCACAATAGATGGCTACTTAGGGTTTGAAGTTCACCCGATTTATGATGATTTCTCAGTTCCAACATTTGATAGACGACATAATATTATAAAAGGTGGATCTTTTATAAGTACTGGAAATGAAGTTCTAAAAACATCAAGATACGCCTTTAGAAGACATTTTTATCAACATGCCGGCTTTAGATACGTAGAGGTTTCAAAAGAACACAAAGATGATATTGAGATTTTAAAAGATGAGATTGTGTTTCGTGATAGTGAATTTTTCTCAAATACTGTAAATGAGATATTGCCGTACAAAAAAGAAGCTCACAAAAGTTGCCTTAATCTTGGATGCGATTATGGAAAGAGCGCATGCTTACTCTCTTTAAACTTTGAAAACATTACAGGGATAGATTTTACAGCTAGAAATATCCTAAGCGCGCAAAAGAATTTAGAGCTTTTAAAACAAACAAATATCGAATTTTGGCAAGGTGATAGTTGCAACTTAAAGCCACATTTTAAAGGGTTTGATTTTATACTTTATACAAATAATTTTGAAGAGATATACAATCTAAATCATCTGCTTAAGGATATTCCAAATAGATTAAATAGTGGTGGGATTGTTGTATTTGCTTTTAAACATTTCACAAAAACTGATGAATTAAAAAGTATTTTAGAGGGAAAATTGCACCTTGTTGCAATTAATTCAAAATTTAGCGTTTGGGAAAACAAATGAAAATAAAATCTATCAATTTTGACAAAATAATCGATAGAAAAAATACAGACTCAGTAAAATATGATGGGCTTCAAAGCTACTTTGGAGTTGCTGATGTAAAACCTTTATGGGTGGCTGATATGGATTTTGCCATACCAACTTGTGTCCAAAAAGCACTAAAACAAAAACTAAAACAACAAATATTTGGATACGAAATACCAAGCAATAGTACTTTTGAAGCTATCATCAACTGGCAAAAAAGAAATGATTTATCTCTTCAAAAAGAGGATATTCTTATCTGCTCTGGGGTTGTCCCATCTTTAAAAGTTGCTGTTGAAGCTTTTAGTGATATTGGTGATGAAATTATCGTTTTTCCACCTGTTTATTTTCCATTTTTTAGTGTGATTAAAGAGAGTAATCGAGAGTTGATTGAAAGCAATCTTGTTTTAAAAGAGGGAAAATATGAGATAGATTTTGAAGATTTTAACTCAAAAATTACGCCCAAAACAAAAATATTACTCATTTGTTCCCCTCACAATCCAGTTGGGAGAGTTTGGAGCAAAGAGGAACTTACAAAACTAGATGAAATTTGTAAAAAACACAATATTTTAGTAGTTTCTGATGAGATTCATAGTGATTTGGTTTTTTCAAAATTTACCTCATTCGCATCTATAAATAAAGCTTCACTTATCTTAAACGCACCAAGCAAAACATTTAATGTTGCTGGTTTTAACACCTCATACGCCTTCTCTTTTGATGAAGTTATTTTAGAAAAATTTAAACAAAAAGCAAAACAAAACCACATAACCTCACTAAATTCAATCTCAAATGCACTTCTGCAAAGTTGTTATAGCCATGATGCTCAAGTTTGGCTTAGTGAGCTTTTAAAATATTTACAATCAAACATCAAATTCACTGAAAAGTATTTTGCCAAAAATTATCCAGAAATTAAGGTTATAAAAAGTGAAGCAACTTACCTTTTATGGCTTAACTTTAAAGATATAAAACTAAAGCATAAGAAAATCAAAGAAATACTCTTAAATAGAGCAAAAGTTGCCCTTAATGATGGTGTATCATTTGGTTCAAACGGAAAATATTTTTTTAGGCTAAATGTAGCTTTGCCAAAAAAAGAATTAAAACTAGCACTAAAAAATATACTCAAATCTTTTCACAAGTTACAAAACTAAACAGTTTTATTGCAAAATATATCAAATGAATATTTTAGAAATTACAATTAAGACTGAATTTATCTTGTTTAATTAAACTTCCTCCACTTAAAATAAAAAACAAAAGGAAAAATATGGCAACAGTAACATTTAAAAACGACATCGTTTGTAATTTAGCAGGAAATGAAATTAAAGTAGGGGATTTAGCTCCAATCGTAACAGTAGTAAACTGTAACCCAATGCTTCAAAACGAAACAATCGGTGGAGCTGGTAAAGTTCAAATGGTAATCGCAGTACCTTCACTTGACACTGGTGTTTGTGATGCTGAAACTAGAAGATTCAATGTTGAAGCTGCTAACCTTTCTGGTGTAGAAGTTATCACTGTATCTATGGATTTACCATTTGCTGCTGCTAGATGGTGTGGAGCTGCTGGAATTGAAAACTTAAAAGTTTGTTCAGATTTCAGAAACAAAGATTTTGCTAACGCTTATGGTGTTTTACTTGCTGATGGACCATTAGCTGGAATCACTGCTAGAGTTATCTTTGTAATTGATGAAGATGGAAAAGTTTGTTACAAACAAGTTGTTCCTGAAATTACAAGTGAGCCTGATTATGCTGAAGCTTTAGCGGCAGCTGCATCTGCTGCTCCAGCTAAATCTGCTTGTTGTGGTGGAGGACACTGTTCATAATCTTTGAACAGTTTTCTTTAAAACAAAAAAAAGGGGTAGTCAAATTGACTAGCCCTTTTTTAATTACTTATTGATAAAAAAATAAAATCATTCCTGCTTGAATTTTACTTATTATCGTTATCTTATTTTATATCTCCAACCCTATCATCTAGCGAAGCTGAAAATTCATATTTCTGGGCAATAAAACTAGCCACTTTTAACAATTCAGGAAGCCCATATCTTATAGCTGTTTCTATTATTGCTAGATTTACACCTTCATAATCATGAGCTATAAATGTTCTTGTGTCATAAATGCCTTTTAAATCATCCAAAGAAAAATATTCAAGCAAAAGAGAATTTTCTTTTTTTAATTTATCAAATTGTTCAGCAATTGCTATAAAGTGCATTAAAATCGCTGGTCGATAGACCTCTTTGTCTGCCAAGGCTTTTGATACTTTATTGTCAAAGTTTGAAATTATATTTTGAATATGTGAGATTTTTTCTATGATGGTCGTGATTCTTCGTATATCTTTAGACATAAATAGCCTTTGAAACTATCTCACTTTTTATTTTTTCATTAAGTCCACAAGGAGATGTGAAGTCAATCTTTGCATGAAATAAGGCTGATAATTCATCTTGTATCTCCAAAACTTTTGAGACTGAACGAAAGCCTTTGTATTTTTCTAAAAAAAAATTATCTACATCATAAAGCAAATCTATATCACTTGAATTATTTTGTGAATTTGTAGCATAAGAACCAAAAAGTGCAATGATATTAAATCCATCTTGTTGATATTTTGGTTTAAGATTTTTTAATGTATCTATCACAAATTTTGTTTCCATATCATAGTCCTTTGTTTTGATTTTAAATCAATCTCAAAGATTATAACCTTATTTTTCTAAAAAATTATCCGCGCTTGGTGAGGTTGACTTGGGTTGACTTAGCTTCAATTGATAAGTTGTTCAAAGCTTCGGAAATTGGCTTTTCAAGACACAAGAATAGCCAATTTGCGAGAGTTAATATCTCGTTACGCCAGTTATTTCATCCATAAAAAGTGGCATCAAATCTTGCGGAACTCTTGGTAAAGTTTGATTTCTTTGTTGACTTTTTAGCCCATCTCTTCCTGCATCGATGACAACTAAATTTCCATCAACTTTCCAAACAATCCCACCGACAACATAATCTCCAGCTTTTAAACTTTTTTGAAATTTTGGAACAGTCGTCGTTTTCCAAAGCTTTTTCAACTTGCTTTGCTTTTTCGGCATATTCTTTTTCTTGTTGTTTATTTTTTATCTCTCTTTCATTTTCATCAATTCTTCTTTGGCGATAATCTTTTACATTATTTATATATCGCTCCTCAGCATCTTTTTCGTATTTATACACATCAATATCATATGGTTTTGAAAGCTGTCGAAGTTTTTCAAATAAATTATTTGCATTGGATAAATATTTATCATATTCTTCAATTGTTGCTGTATCTCTATGTTTAGACCAATTAAACATTTCATTTTCTTCAATTTGTTTTATTTCTGCTTCGTTTTGAGTTTTTTCTTGATTGTATTTTGCTTGACGAATTTCTTCATCTTGTTTTTCTTGCACTCTTATTCTTAACTCTTCCTCGTCTCGTTTTGCTTTTTCTTCACTCTCTTTTACTTCAGGATATATCGTCTTAAGTTTTTCTTTATATTCACTAATACTGTTAATTTCTGGACAAATATTTTCTAATTCACTTTTATGAAGTGTGTGCATTTGATACTTTGTCCAGTGAGAATCATCATCAAGTAAAGAAATAATTTTACCAAATGATTTATAGTCATATGAGTAATAAAATTTTGATATTTTCTCTTTATATTTTTTGTTAATTATTCTAATGTTGATATTAGCAGAATCAGCAGAATCATACCATTTTTCTAACTTTTCAACAGAAATAATATCGTCATCAGCTTTAGCATAATAATAATTAAGTGATTTACATTCTAAATCCATGTCATTAATAAATTCATTTATTTCTTCAACTTTTGGGTCTATTGGATTGCCTTTTGCTATATCATCACTAATCCCAGCAAATGATAGGGAGCAAAAAGCCCCTAATATAAGTAGTTTTTTAATCATATTTTATTTCCTATCACATCAATCATAAGCTATCAAGATGCTGTCGCAACTCTTTTTCTCGCTCGATTACTCTTCTTGTTTTTGTTTCTAAAGTTCCAAAAGTTACAATATTTGAACAATTTCCACTTAAACACTCAATTGACTCTTCAATTTCTCGTTCTGTATCGACAAATTGTAACCAAGCTTTTTGTGATTTTTTCAAGTTGGCTTTCATGTCTGGGTTGAGTTTTTTCATCAATTGACCGTAGGTAAGATTTAGTTTTTTATCTGCTTTTTCATATTCGCTATAAATACACTCATTTATCTCATCTCTTCCCATTGGATTGTTGCAATTTGTAGCAAATAAATTTAAACTAAGTACAAAAGTTAATAATGCAAATTTTAAAGATTTCATTTGTTTGTTTCCTCTTTTTTTGGTGGCATTGAACGATTGAGTGGCGGAAGTTCTTTGTGTTTTTCATAATATTCACTTAGCTTTTCATATTCTTTTTGAGCCAATTCTGTGTTATCAACTTTTTCCACAGCTATTGAAATTGCACCGTATTTTTCAAGCACATATTTGTAAACATTCTCAAAATATTTTTTTTCTATATCTAACGATTTCCCTTTGATATATCTTTCTCGTAGACTTTGTGTTGTTTTTCCGATATACAAAATATCACTTTCACCACAAACTCTCGGTATATTACTTTCGGTTTTCCAAATATAGATTATCCCTTTGTCTGTTGAATTTGTTTGCAGAAGCTCTACAAATTGTTTTTCAAAGTCTTCCGCATTTGTGGCTGTAATTTTATTTTTCATAATTTCATATTTCCTTTACATTTATCTTGGTGGTACATTTGCATATAAATCTTCTAAAAACATATTGATTTGTTGTTGACTAGAATCAATACTCCTTTTTTCTCCATTTATAGTTACTAAATCAGTTCCCATGTAAGTTATTTCAAAAGTACCATCTTTGTTAATGGTAAATTGAATGACTTTGGACGAACTTTTAATATGAGGTTTCCATGTACAGGTATCTGGAAGCTTATCAATATCCACATCACAATCAACCTGAACCACTTTCTTGCCATTATCTGTTTCTAAATCTGACCATTTTACACTTTTAAAATATTTGTACTTTTCAAAAGCATCACCAATTGTTATTGATTTATCAAATTCCAAAGTAGAAGTTTTTACAGTAGAAATATCACTACAACCTGTCAACATAAATAAGGCAAATAACCCTATCAATAATTTTTTCATCAAATCCATTTTTTATCCTTTTTTAATATTTTAAAACTATTGGCTTACCACCAAAAGTCCTCACCCAAAACAACTTTTCTATAATAATCAATGTTCCCGTTGATAGTTGGAATTAATACCCCTAGAATTATTGAACCAAAAAACAATGGAACACTGTCTAGTGAAATAGCTACTTGCTGAACGATAGTGTATGCCACAACGATAAGAATAGCTTTTTTCCACATACCTTTAGACAAATAGAAAAAAATACTAAAAAGCAATCCGTAAACACTGTATTTTGTCCAAAAAGGTAAAGCTTTGTATTTGGCTTTGTCTCCAAATTCTGGTGCCCATCCTCCACCAATCGGTTTTGTTTCTGCTATTGCTAAAAACTTTTCTTTCCAGCTTGGCACAATGACTAGTGCTTCAATTTTTTCTTTTTCTTCCACTTTTTTCTCCATGTTAAATTATAGTTTTTTAAGCTATTTCAACTATTATCAATTCAAATAATATAAAAAATACCTTTCAAATCAAAAGTACAATTGTACTTAAAGTACAGAAATGTATCTAATATAAAATTCATATTTGCTTATTAATACAATGAATATACCTATAAAATATACTATAGATACAAAAAAGTAGGATGAGTATTTACAATGGAAGTATATGAAAAAATTAATTTGTATCTTAAGGACAAAAAAATATCTAAAAAAGAATTCGCGAGGCAGTTATTGAGTTCCAATGTTAAATTAAAAAATACAGGCGATATTCCATCTGAAAATACTATTTATGCCTATCTAAACGGTAGAATAGGATTAAAAATCGAACTAATTCCATACATAGCAGAAGTGTTAAATATCCCTGAACAGTTGCTTTTTGATGATAGTTTGAGAGCTAGAAAAAACTATCTCAAATATATACTTGATAATGCTTCGAGTGAGGAGAAAGAGTTTGTGAAGTCAAAAGTATGTGCGGAGCAAATAGCTAGGATAACTATTCCGCAAGATAGATTTCATAAAATCCAAGATTTACTTGTGTATGCCCCTGAGATATTTTTGGATGAATTGGAAAAAACATTGAGAAATTACAAAGATTTGACTATGAAGTTTAAAAAATAAATTTATATAGTTTGTCCTAGTTTTGGATTTCTTTGTGATAATCGTAAGGTTAACTTAGCTGTCCACCCCGTTAGTCAAAAAATTTATTTTTTTCTAAAATAGCAATCCCCTCTTTAATTGAAGCAACACTTGTTAAAAATTTATTTTTTGTTTCTATATCTAATTCAAGCTCAATAATCTTTTCACAACCATTGGCCCCAAGGACAATAGGGACGCCAACACTAACATCTTTACAACCATATTCACCTTGCAGCATCACAGATGAAGGGATAACAATCCTTGAGTCATCTAAAATCGCTTGAACCACAACAGTAATCGCACGCCCTGGTGCATAATAAGCAGATGTTCCAAGATGTTTTACAATCTCAGCACCACCTTCTTTTGTTTTTTGGATAATATCATCCATATCATTTTTCCCTATTAATTGAGAAAGTGGAATACCTCCAACAGCTGAAATTTCAGGAAGAGGTATCATATTTTCACCATGATCTCCGATAACAATAGCCCGTGTCTGCCCTGGACCAAAACCAACTTTTTTATTTATTTGGTATGCCATTCGAGAAATATCTAATGCACCAGCCATCCCAATAATTCTATTTCTGTCCCAATTTGTAAGACGATGGATAACATAACTCATCACGTCAAGTGGATTTGCGACACACAAAATAATCGCATTTGGAGAATATTTTACAATATCACCAACTACACTTTTGATAATTTTTGCATTTATCATTAAAAGATCTTCCCTTGTCATATCGCTTTTTCGTGGAACACCAGCAGTTATAACAACAATATCACAATTACTCATCTCCCCTAAAGTCATAGCGTGTGTTACAACTGTCCCTTGTGGTGAATAAGTTGTTGATTGTCCAATGTCAATCGCCTTTCCTTTTGCAATATCTGGAAAAATATCATACATAATAACCTCATGGCAAGTTCCAAGAAGCGTCAAACTATAAGCCGCTGTTGCTCCAACAAACCCAGAACCAACTATTCCAACTTTTCTACCTATCATTTTAAATCCTATTGTATTTCTTTTATTGATGTGGGATTTTACCACTCCCAACTTCTAGCTAAGTTAAATTACTCTATTTTATTTACAAATTTACTATAATTGCAACCATGAATAAAAATAAACACACATTTGGCAAAGTATTACTGCTTGAGGATGACTATACACTTAGTGAAATAATACAAGAGTCATTAGAGGAAGAGGGCTATAAGGTAATACCAGCTTACGATGGTGAAGAAGTTTTTGAAAAAATATATGAACATAGTTTTGATATTTTTTTATTTGATGTCAAAGTTCCATTTAAAAATGGTTTTGATATTTTAAATGAACTGAGAAACGATAATAATTTCACCCCCACAATATTTATCACCTCACTATCTTCAATAGAAGATTTATCAAAAGCGTACACAATTGGATGTGACGATTATTTAAGAAAACCTTTTGAACTAGAGGAGTTAAAATTTCGTATCCAGACGCTATTAAAAAGAAATCTAATCCAAAGAATTGCAACTGATAAAGTTCATATTTTTGATGATATATATTTTGAATTTCAAAAAAACAAATTGTCATCAAAAGATTCAAGTACAATTTTAACACCAAAAGAATCAAAAATTCTAAAAGCACTACTCAAAAATAGAAATGAGATTGTTTCAAATGATATTCTTTTTAAAACAGCGTGGGATTACAATGATGAATACTCCGAGGAGAGTTTACGAACACACATAAAAGCCCTCAGAAAATTATTAGGAAAAGATAAAATTTTAAATTTTAGAGCACAAGGATATATGCTTTGTTAAAGGCTGAAAAAAAATCACTATTTCAATTTGTTGCTTTATTTGTAATTTTAAACTTTGTTTTTCTCACAATATCATCTATTTTTTATTTTAAATATCAAAAAAATATCTACCTTGATTTTAATGAAAAAACAATGGCACTATATGCGAAAAGAGTTGCCAATAAAACAATAGATTCAAAAAATCTAGATGATTTAATATCTAAAATTCCTATTGATACAAGATTTAGTGTAATCTTTATAGCAAAAGATACTATTATCTATAACACATCAATGCACAAAGAGATTGATTTTAAAGATGGCTTTTTTGAATTTGAGCAATATCTTCAATATGCACAACCAATACAAATGAGACATCTAAAAAAAATAGATTACATCGTAGTACATAGAGATGGCTTAACAAAAGAGTTGAACGAAACAAAAGATTCTATTTTGATTTTCTGGCTTTTTGCATTTATTTTTATCTCAATTGGGACAATTTTACTCTCTCGACTTTTTTTACGACCACTTAGAGACTACATACAAAAATTGGATAAATTCATTCAAGACACAACTCACGAATTAAACACTCCGTTATCTGTTATTTTGATGAGCATACAAAGGATGAATACTGATAACTTAGATGATAAAAACAAAAAACATCTCCAAAGAATTAGCGTTGCATCAAAAACCATATCAACCCTATACAATGATTTGACTTTTTTGGTTCAACAAAAAGCACTTCAAGACAATATTGAAGAATTTAATATTGCTCCACTTATGAAAGAAAGAATATCTTACTTTAAAGAGCTAGCTGATGCAAAAAATATAACTATAAAAGAGTACCTCAATGATGTAATATTAAAAATTGACAAAACAAAACTCACAAGAATAGTAGACAACCTACTCTCCAATGCAATAAAATACAACAAAAGAAATGGGACAATTGATGTTTTCTTAGATGATAAAAGCTTAAAAATAAAAGACACTGGAATTGGAATTAAGGAAGATGAAATTGAAGATGCTTTTAAACTTTATACAAGACTTGATCAAGCCAATGGTGGTTTTGGTATTGGTTTAAATCTTATAAAACTAATTTGCGATGAGTATAAATTTCAAATTAAAGTTAATTCAAAACTAGGAATTGGAACTACATTTGAAATTATTTTTATTTAAACATAAACACTTCACATAAAAATCACACTCTTAATATATAATTTTTTTCAAGGTATATATTATGCCAAATAAAAACAAGGAGACAAAATGAAAAAATTACTTGCAATCGTTGCTGTATTAGGTTTAACTGCTATGTTCGCTTCTGAAGCTGCTAAAGCTCCAGTTAAAGCTGCTAAAACTGAAGTTAAAGCTGACGCTAACACAACAAAAAAAGCTGAAAAAAAAGCTGAAAAACCAGCTAAATAATTTTAAAATCGCTTTAAGCGATTTTAAAACTCTATAATCCATATACTACTAACAAAAATTTTACACCGAATAAACAATGCATCACTTAGAACACTAATTGTAAATTAGATTTTGCATTTTTGAGCTATAATCTTCCCAATGAAATCAACCAACAATAAACAACTTTTATCAAATAAAAAATTAGCCGGGATAATATTGCGTCCAAATAGCAAAGAACTTAAAGATACTTATTTCAATATAAAACAAACTTTTGAAGAGTTTGGCATTTCAACTATTTTAGACCAAGCAAGCAGTTCAATGATAGGGGAAAGCAAAGGTTTTCGATTTGATGAACTAGCTTTAAAATCTGACTTTTTAGTAACCATTGGTGGAGATGGAACACTTATCTCTGTTGCTAGAAGAAGCATCTATTTTGATAAACCGATTTTAGGGATAAATCTAGGCACGTTAGGTTTTCTGACATCTGTATTACCAAGTGAACTTAGTCTTTTTTTAAAAAGATTTTTAGAAGATGACTATAAAATCGATGAAAGAATGATGATAAATGCCTCAATAAATGGAAATAAAACAATTGCATTTAATGACATTGTTATAAAAGGTAAATCGGTCATACATATGGTAAATATAGATGCCTTTGTTGGGGATAAAAAATTTAATAGCTACTATGGCGATGGACTTGTAATATCAACCCCAACAGGCTCAACTGCCTACAATCTAAGTAGTGGTGGACCAGTGGTTTATCCACTAACTGATGCTTTTATCGTAACTCCGATCTCGGCTCATTCTCTCACACAAAGACCAATCGTTTTACCATCTGATTTTGAAATTACTCTACAAACAAACGATACTGATGGAGCTATTGTATTAATTGATGGTCAAGATATACATGAGCTAAATGCTGGGGAGATTGTAAAAGTAAAAATTGCACCTTTCAAATCAAAGCTCATAAGAGCAAAAGAGAGAGATTATTTTTCCGTTTTAAACCAAAAACTAAATTGGGGCAAATAATTCTCCTCAGCAAAGCAGTTCCAATAGTATATTTATTAGACACCAAATAAAATCTTTTTAATATAAAATGCTACTTTAAACGTTTAGTTTGTAACTTTTAAAAATTTAAAAAGCAAACCAATACTATTACAAGAGAAGATGGATATACTTATCTTTTAATATTGTTGCACAACAACCTAGTTCTAATTAACCAAAATCCTAAAGGGGAATCAAATGGCATTAAAAGTTTCAATATCACATAAAACTGAGTACAAATACGATAGATTGGTAAACCTAAGTCCACACATTATAAGACTTCGTCCAGCACCTCATAGCAGAACTCCAATTGAAGCATATTCACTTAAAATCAAGCCAGAAAATCATTTTATTAATTGGCAACAAGACCCTTTTGGAAATTATATGGCAAGATTAGTGTTTCCTGAAAAAACAGATGAACTTAGTATTGATGTTGAGATAATTGCCGATATGATTACAATTAATCCATTTGATTTTTTCGTTGAAGATAGCGCATCAAACTATCCATTTTCTTACAAAACTGATCTTCAAAAAGAATTATTTCCATATCTTGAACTTGATGAAAACACAGAAGCAATAAGGGAATTTGTATCAACAATTGACTTAAGTGAAAAACCAATAATTGATTTTTTGGTGGCATTAAATCAAAAAATATACACCTATCTTAGCTACACCCTTAGACTTGAAGTTGGTGTTCAAAGTTGTGAACATACACTAGATTGCAAAACAGGAAGTTGTAGAGATTTTGCTTGGCTTTTTGTTCAAGTACTTCGTCATCTTGGACTTGCATCAAGGTTTGTATCTGGGTATTTAGTCCAACTAAAAGCTGATGTAAAATCACTTGATGGAGAGAGTGGACCGGAAGAGGATTTTACAGATCTTCATGCTTGGACTGAAGTCTATATACCAGGAGCTGGTTGGGTTGGACTCGATAGTACAAGTGGACTTTTTGCTGGGGAAGGTCATATTCCACTTGCTTGTACACCACATTATAACTCAGCTCATGCTATTGAAGGGGCGAGTGATAAATGTGAAACCGAATTTAATTTTCTAAATAAAGTAACTAGAATATTTGAATCACCTCGTGTTACAAAACCTTATAGAGAGGAGCAATGGAAAGCTATCTATGAACTTGGATTTGAAGTTGATAAAGATTTAGAAACAAATGATGTAAGGCTCACTATGGGGGGTGAGCCAACTTTTGTAAGTATTGATGATATGGAAGCTCCAGAATGGAATACAACAGCTGATGGCGAACACAAAAGAAAATTATCAAATGACCTTTCAAGAAAACTTTTGAGTTCTTACACAAATGGTGGATTATTGCATCACGCGCAAGGAAAATGGTATCCAGGTGAACCAATTCCTAGATGGCAAACAAGTATTTACTGGAGAAAAGATGGTGTTGCCGTTTGGGAAAATCCTGAGCTTTTAGCTGATAAAAATAAAGATTATCCATTTACAACTGCTGATGCTAAAAAGTTTTTAAGTCATCTTTCTTTAGTTCTTGGAGTAAGTCCACAAAATATTGTTCCTGCTTTTGAAGACCCCGTTTACTATATTATGAAAGAAGCTGAAATGCCTCTTGATATCGACCCATTGGAGTTTGATTTAAAAGACTCACTTGAGAGGCAAACAATCGCACAAAAACTCTCAAACGGTTTAAACAATGAAGTTGGATATGCTCTTCCACTTGGTTTTGGAAAAACAAAATGGTTAACTTGTCAATGGGAATTCAGAAGAAAACATATGTTTTTATCAGCAGGAAATTCTCCAATTGGTTTACGACTTCCACTCAGCTCACTTCTAGCAAAACCACATACAGAGCTTCTTAAAGCGTTTGCACTTGATCTATTTGCATCATACCCAGAACTTGGAAACTATAAAGAAAATGTAGAAAATAGAGCAAAAACAATAGATGATCAAACTACCCCACTAAACACTTACTCCACTTTTGTAAAAACTGCAATATGTGCTGAAATTAGGGAAAATAAACTTTGCCTATTCTTGCCACCACTTGAAGATACTGAACAATTTTTAGACCTTATCTCTTCAATTGAGGTAACTTCTAAAGAGTTAAATATGCCTGTGATACTAGAAGGGTACGAACCGCCACACGATTTAAGAACAGATAGGATAAAAGTAACTCCTGACCCAGGTGTAATTGAAGTAAATATCCAACCAGCAACTTCTTGGAAAGAGCTAAGCGATAATCTTACAATGCTTTATGAGGACGCAAGAGTTTGTCGACTTGGGACTGAAAAATTTATGCTTGATGGAAAACACACAGGAACTGGTGGCGGCAACCATGTTACTATTGGAGCTATGAAACCTAGCGACAGTCCACTTCTTAGAAACCCTAGACTTCTCCAAAGTCTTATAACTTTTTGGCAACACCATCCAGGTCTTTCTTACCTTTTTAGTGGTGCATTTATAGGACCAACTAGTCAGGCACCTAGAGTTGATGAGGGGAGAATTGAAAACCTTTATGAGTTAGAGATTGCTTTTTCTCAAATTCCCGAGGATGGTGATGTACCTTTTTGGCTAACTGATAGATTGTTCCGCCATATGCTTACAGATATCACAGGCAATACACATAGAAGTGAGTTTTGCATAGATAAATTATACTCACCAGATAGTAGCACCGGTCGACTTGGGATACTAGAGCTTCGTGCTTTTGATATGCCGCCACACAAAGAGATGGCACTCTTACAAATGCTTTTAGTTCGTGCTTTGGTAAGTGCATTTTGGAAAAAACCTTACAAACACAAACTTGTAAGATGGGGAACTAGACTTCATGATGAATTTCTACTTGAACACTATGTTAAAGAGGATATGAAAAGTATTGTTGAATATCTTAATGACGAGGGATACCAGTTTAAACTTGACTGGTTTGACCCATTTTTTGAATTCCGTTTTCCACTTTACGGCATGACAAAAATTGAAAATATGGATATTGAGATAAGGGCAGCTATTGAGCCTTGGCATGTTTTAGGGGAAGAGAGTAGTAGTCAAGGAACTGCTAGATATGTTGATAGTTCGCTTGAACGACTTCAAATTAAAGTTAGAGATTTTGTCCCTGAAAGATACACTATAACTTGCAATGGAGTTGAGATTCCACTTGTAAAATCAAGTACACATGGTGAATTTGTATGTGGGGTTAGGTATCGAGCATGGCAACCTTGGTCAGCACTTCATCCAACTATTGGAGTTGATACACCGCTAACTTTTGATGTCGTTGACAACTGGAACAGCAAATCAATAGGTGGCTTTAACTACTTCGTGTCCCATCCAGGTGGACGAACTTACGATAGTTTCCCTGTAAATTCTTATGAAGCTGAATCAAGAAGGATAAATAGATATTGGGACTTTAACCATTCACAAGGTGAAGTTGTAGAACAATCAGCCCCTGTTGTTTCGCCACAAAATAATTCAAGCAAAGAAACTCGTCAATTGGTTGTAAAAGAAGCAGGAAAAGTATTTAAAGTTCAAAAGCTAGGGACAAATCCAGAATATCCACATACTATGGACTTAAGACAAAGATGGGTTTCAAAACTCTAAAATACTAAGTAAAAAGATAGACATAGGACTAAAATGAGATACACAACAAGAGCATTGCATGCACCATATCCAAAAAAAGACACGCACAATTCTTTAAGGATGCCAATATATCAAAATGCTGCTTTTGACTTTGATAGTGCAGAGGAGCTTGAAGAGGTATTTACTGGGAAAAAACCTGGGCACGCTTATAGCCGTGCTTCAAACCCTACTATTGAAGAGCTTGAATCTAAAGTGAAATTTATTACAAATGCCACTGGTGTTGTAGCAACTTCAAGTGGAATGTCAGCAATCTCAAATACATTTTTGGCACTTTTAAAAAGTGGTGATAACATCATCACAACAAATAAACTTTTTGGGCATACACTATCATTTTTTCAAACTACGCTAGTTGATTTTGGGGTTGAAGTTAGATTTATCGATATTACAAATGAAAACGAAATTAAAAATGCAATTGATGAAAAAACAAAAATTATCTTTTTTGAAACAATAAGTAATCCTGAGCTAATAATCCCTGATATTAAAATTTTAAGCCGAATTTCAAAAGATAATAATCTTATTTTGATTGCAGATACAACCATGACACCCTTTTATCTATTTGATTCAAAAAAACATGGAGTGAATATCGATCTCCTTTCGGCTACAAAATATATTTCAGGTGGAGGAACTGTTATTGGTGGGCTTATCATAGATAATGGAAATTTTAATTGGAAAACTTATCCCCATCTTGATAAATTTTATAAATTAGCAAATCAAAATGCATTTATTGTAAAATTAAAAAAACAAACTTTTAGAAATATGGGTGCCTGTCTAACTGCTCAAAGTGCATATATGCTCTCTTTGGGGCTTGAGACTTTGGCTCTAAGGAGCGATCGTACAGCATCGAATATAATAAATTTAGCGAACTTTTTAAATACAAATCCAAAAATAAAAAGTGTAAATTATCCTATGCTTGAAAATAATAAATTCAATCATTTAGCAAAAGAGTATTTTTTATTTGCTGGAGCTGTATTAACTTTTGATTTAAAAAATAAAGAGGAAGCTTACAAATTTATGAATAACTTAAAACTAATAAGAAGAAGTACAAATATACAAGACAATAAAAGCCTCATAATAGCTCCTTATCACACAATTTACGCAGAATATACAGATGAACAGAAGTTTAGTTTTGGTCTTAGAGAAGGGACACTAAGACTCTCCGTTGGAATTGAAGATATTGATGATTTAATTGAAGATGTAACACTTGCTTTAGCAAAAATATAAAAGTGCGACTTAATAAAATGGATATTTTTAAAAATTGCAAACTTGGATCACCCTTTGATGAAATGTTTGATGAAAACTGCAACATCAAACAAACATGGAAACCGATCGGACAATCTCTAAATCAAGCTGGATTAAAACAACTAAATCAAAAACAATTTGAAATTGATTGGCGACTTGAAGATGATGGTGTAACTTACAATATTTATAATGATCCAGACGGAAATAACAGAAAATGGAATCTTGATCCTATACCTTTTGTAGTAAGTGAAGACGAGTGGAATGAAGTAACAAAAGGGTTACAGCAAAGAGCGAAACTACTAAATCTTATCTTTAAAGATATCTATACGACACAAAAACTATTAAAAGATGGAATTATTCCTGCTGAAATCATTTTTAGTCACAAAGGATTTATACCTGAAGTTTTTAATTTTAAAAATGAAAAATATTACTCACTGAATCTTTATGGTTGCGAGATAAGCAGGGGACCAAATGGTAAATTTTGGGTAACAAGTGATAAAACATCAGCACCATCCGGGCTTGGTTATGCAATTGAAAATAGGCTTACAATGAATACTATTTCAAATGATTTATATCCAAATATTGAAATTAAAAAACTATCCTCTTTTATTGAAAACTTTAAGGAGATGCTTAAAAGCTCAGTAAAAACAAACAATCAAAATCCATTAATTGCTCTTCTAACCCCTGGACCACTTAATGAAACATACTTTGAGCATTCATATTTGAGTGCATTTTTAGAATTAACTTTGGTTCAAGGTGAAGATTTACTTACAAAAGATAATAAACTTTGGCTAAAAAATCTAAGTGGACTAAGGAGAGTTGATGGGATTATTAGAAGGGTTGATGACCTTTATTGTGATCCGCTGGAACTTAAAAATGACTCTAAACTTGGTGTTTCTGGGCTTTTAAATGTAGCTAGAAACGACAATATCTCGATGGTAAATCCAGTTGGAATTGGTATTTTAGAAAATATTGGATTAAATCCATTTATGGAAAATATATGTAAATATTTTTTAAATGAAGAGTTGATATTGCCTCAAATTGCAACATGGTGGTGTGGACAAGAAAATGAACTTGATTTTGTTTTAAAGAATATTGAAAATCTCATTATTAAAAAAATAGATAAAACAGAAGGCGCAGAAACATATATTGGAAAAAATCTATCTTATCTTGAAATTGATGAATTAAAAACAAAAATCAAACTCTACCCAACAATTTATGTAGCACAAGAATATATCAATTTCTCAACAGCTCCTTCATTTGTAAACGAAACAATTGAACCAAGAAATGCAATTATTAGAGCTTTTAGCTTCTTAGGAAAAGATGGTTATGAGGTTATGCCTGGTGGACTTGTTAGGGTTTCCATATCTACAGATTCATTAGTTTTTTCAAACCAACGAGGTGGCAACAGTAAGGATTTGTGGGTTTTAGGGCGAGACGAGATTAAAACTGTTTTAAAATCAAACAACAGAGATTATATAGATTCTAAATTAGAAAATATTTCAACCAAAAGAGCTGAAAATCTTTTTTGGTTAGGTAGATACCTAAATCGTGCAATTATTACTTCAAGAACCATAAGGTTTGATTTAAAAAATCTTCTAAACATAAGACAGTATGATGAAATGGGAAATAAAGAGAAAATTGAAAACATTCTAAATATCGCTCTAACACACTTAACAATGACCTATCCAGGTTTTTTAGAAGAGATAGAAAATCCATACAACGAGATAATTTCTGTCATTCAAGATGAAATGAGAGTTGGTAGCCTTACATTTACACTTAAAATGCTAACGAATTCCAATATAAGTGTAAAGAATCTTTTGACAATGGAGGCTTGGAGAATTTTTGACAAAGTTAATAAAGAGTGGCACCAATATACAAATTTACAAAACCAACCGGTAAGAGAACATATAAAACAATTAAATTCTTTACTTATACATCTTATGGCATACAAAGAGCTTATTAGTGAAAGTATTTTTAAAGAACAAGGACTTGTTCTTTTTAATATCGGTGAGAAACTGGAAATTTCATTATTATTGATTTCAAAACTTCGATCTTTGCTTACTGTTAAATTTGAAATGATACTTCAACACGAGATTCTAGATAGCTTGTTAAATTCATACGAGAGCTACAACTCATATAGAGCATATTATCAATCAACACTAGAGATAAATAATGTTTTAGAGTTTTTAGTATTTAATACAAAATATCCAAAATCGCTCATTTACACAATAAAAGAGCTATTGGCTTCATTAAGTGAGCTTCCAAAACAAAACAATAGCGATTATTTAAGTGATTTTGAGGAGCCGATTTTTAAAGCTTATTCGCTCTTAAAGATGTCGAATCCAAAAAAACTTTTAAAGATTGATCGGGATACTTTTATATATGAAAAATTAGACTCAACGCTAAATAACTTATCTGGACTTTTGATAAAAGCTTCAGATGAACTTACAAAAGCTTATTTTTCACATAATAACGATTAAAAGAGAAAAGATGATTTACGAAATTTATCACGAAACTTCATTTGAATATACAAATATTGTAACATTTAGTCACAATATTGCAAGACTAAAGCCATCAAATAATAATCTTCAAATATTACTAGATTATAACCTATCGATCTCACCAGATAAATATGAAATAAATGAATTTACTGATTTTTTTGGAAATGTAAACAACTATATTTTATTAAGGACTCCCCACAAGAACCTAACCCTCAAAGCAATTTCAAAAGTAAAATTAGATAATTATACAATCTCACAAAATATAGACAATTACTATAACTCCTCGTTTTTTATTAGTGATTTTAAAAATCTTCCAAAACAAAATTCACAAGAAGATATTGATTCTAAACTTTATCTCTTTCCAACAGCACTAATACCTTTTGCAAACAATGATATTATAAATTATGCATTAAATTCATTTCTACCAAATCGTACATTATTTCAGTCTATACTAGATTTTACACAAAGAATTTTTAATGATTTTCAATTTGTAAGTGGCTTTAGTGATGTAACAACACCTATAGAGACTATATTTAGGGAGAAAAAAGGTGTTTGTCAAGATTTTGCACAATTTGCAATTTCAACGCTTAGAACAATTGGTATCCCAACTAGGTATGTAAGTGGGTACATAAGAACTTATCCATCTGTTGGAGAGACTAAGCTATTTGGAACTGATGCAAGTCATGCATGGTTTAGCTCATATATTCCAGATGTTGGTTGGGTTGACTTTGATCCTACAAACAATAAAATTCCAAATGAAGATTATATTTTACTTGGATACGGAAGAGATTATCATGATATCTCTCCATTAAAAGGTGTTGTACAAAGTAGTGGAAAAAGTGTTTTAAGCGTCAAGGTTAATGTAAAACCAATTGAATTTTTTGAGTTTTAAATGTATTATCAAAAAGAGCTTGACGCAATAAAAAAATCAAACAGATTTAGAACGAGAGAGATTAATGATACAAGATTACAAGATTTTGCATCAAATGATTATCTTGGATTAGGAAGTAAAAAAAAATTATTTAAAGAAGCCTATAAATTACTCTTAAAAACAAATAAATACGCGCCAAAATCATCTATGCTTGTAAATGGTTACTTTGAGATACATAAAGCTTTTGAAGATCAATTGGCACTTGATAATGGCTTCGAAAGTGGTTTGGTTGTAGGCAGTGGTTTTTTAGCAAATATGGCGCTAATTGAAGGATTAGTTAGAAAAAAAGATGTTCTGTTTATTGATGAGGATTACCATGCAAGTGGTATATTAGCTTCCAAACTTGTTGACAACGTAATTATATTTTCCCATAATAATATAAAAGATTTAGAAGAAAAAATACAACTATACAAAAAAAATAGGATTATTATAGCAATCGAGGGAATATATTCAATGGGTGGAGATATTGCACCAAAAGAGATAAACGATATCGCATTACAATATAATGCCATTTTGATTGTTGATGAAGCACACAGTAGTGGTGTTATAGGGGATAATTTAAATGGTTGGTTTGATTATTATGGTATCAAAATATCTAAAAATCATATAAAAATGGGAACCCTAGGTAAGGCTTATGGGAGCTATGGTGCTTATATACTCTCATCGCACCATATAACCACTTATCTACTCAATCGAGCAAAAGCAATCATATATACAACTGCTCCTTCCTTATTTGATATCGCATTAGGTTTGGTTTCACACAAATATATCAAGCAACACAAAGAAAAACTAAAACACAAAATAAGACAAAGAGTTTCTATAGTCACGAGCATATTAGGAGAAAAAGTTGATAGTTTAATTGTAAAGATTGAGATGCCATCAAATCAAAAAGCTTTAGAACTGCAAAAAATACTCCAAAATGAAGGATTTAAAGTTGGTGCGATTAGACAACCAACAGTAATAAAACCAATAATTAGAGTAATTATGAAACTTGATATGAAAAAAAATAATTTAATAAATCTGATAAATAAGATTAAAGATTATAAATAATAAGTAATTTGGAATTAAATTTTAAATAACCTCTAAAATTAGTAAATAAAAAAAGAGACCTTAAAAGTTGGCGGCGACCTACGTTTCCACAACTGAAAGCTGCAGTATTATCGGCG